>Ga0182024_10001344_pt1 | contig 63788 bp, 48 predicted proteins | sample P32metaG_FD_120480 | JGI IMG/M metagenome (GOLD analysis project Ga0182024, IMG submission 120480) | Permafrost microbial communities from Stordalen Mire, Sweden - P3-2 metaG (Illumina Assembly) | ecosystem: Environmental > Terrestrial > Soil > Wetlands > Permafrost | place: Sweden: Stordalen...
CTCGGTCGGTCCACTGTTCGTAAAACAATAGTTTGCCTCCACAGCGAAAGCGGGGCGTTACCGGTGTAGCGCTCCCGCTTTTTTTGTTTCCATTCCAGACGCGTTACCGAGCGGTCGATGTTTGTGACTGTCGCTAAAACGGGTTCGATCGCGCCGGGCAAGGCCGAGGTCTTTACGGTCGGCGACTACCTGGTGGCGGTCTTCCATCTGGGCGATGGACAGTACCACGCCATCGACGATCTTTGCCCCCACATGGGAGCCTCGTTGGCCGCGGGCGACCTGACGGGGGACGTGGTGACGTGCCCCTGGCATGCCTGGCGATTTCGCGTGACCGATGGGACCTGGTGCGACAGCCCGCGGATCAAAACCCGGGTGTTCGAGGTCCGCGTCGTGGGGGACGAAATCCAGGTCCGGGATCCGGATGCGGCCGAGTAGGGAACGGTCGCCGATGCCATTTTTTTGGCTTGAAATCGCCAGTTGGCCACCGGCTAGAATGGTGGGCATGGACGAACCCAAGCCTTCCACGCCGAACCTCGATAACGTTTTCCGCGACCTATTCAGTTTCAACCGTGGACCTGGTTACAGAATATCCGTCACCGATGCCGCCCCGGATCTTTCCGTAATCAACGTTGAGTTCCGATTCCTGGCTGGCCACAGCTACTGTTGCGCGGAGCCGGGATGCCACCTTCCACGTAATTGCGAGCGGCTGGTCCGGCTGGCTGCGGAGCGGTCAATTCGCCTGCCGGATGACCTGATCGTGTGTTGGCATTGCGTCGTAGAGGAGGGGGCGAGCCTCGAGTGTCGTCGCTCACCCACCGTTACCAATGCTTACGAATTCGATGCCGTCGTCGGCAATACCCCGCCGCGGGCGCAACCCTCAAGTTAGTGCCACTGGCTCCTGACACCTTTTTTGGCGCTGACGCCGTTTCGAGACGAGCGATGACGGACCGCAAAAACTGGCTCATCTATGGCGCGACCGGATATACCGGCGAGCTAATCGCGCGGCAGGCGGCGACCCAGGGAGATCGGCCGATTCTGGCCGGCCGCAATGCGGAAAAGGTGGCCGCGCTGGCGACACAGCTCGAATGCCCAAACCGGAGCATTTCGCTCGATGAGCCAGCAAAGATTGTCGGCGCACTGGCCGATGTCGATACGGTGCTGAACTGCGCCGGCCCGTTTGCCCACACGGCGCCGGCTTGGATCGCGGCTTGCCTGGCCGCGCGGGTCAACTATCTGGACATCACCGGCGAGTTCGAGGTGATCGAGTTGGCCGCTCAGCATCACGAGCATGCACGGCACGCCGGCGTGACGCTGATGCCGGCCGTCGGCTTCGACGTGGTGCCGACCGATTGCCTGGCGGCGATGTTGGCCGAACGCTTGCCCGATGCGGTTCGCCTGGAACTGGCTTTCGCGATGGAAGGCCGCGTCAGTCGCGGCACCGCCAAGACGATGCTGGCCGCTGTTCCCACGGGTGGCCGAGCGCGGATCGCCGGCCGCATCGAACAGGTGCCTTCGGCCTGGAAGTCGATGCGGGTGCCGTTTGCCGATCGACCGCGATGGGCGATGACGATTCCGTGGGGAGACGTGTCGAGCGCGTATTACACGACCGGCATCGACAACATCGAGGTCTACTCGGCCGTGCCGCGAGCGACAATCGCGGTCCTGCGGCTTTTTCGCGGCCCGCTCAAGCTGCTGGGCTGGCCACCGCTGGCTCGGCTGGTCAGCCGGGGGATTGATCGGCTAGCTCCCGGACCCGACGCCGCGGCGCTGGCGCGCGATCGCGGCCAGCTTTGGGGCCGCGTGACGAATCGCTCGGGCAAGCAAGTGACCGCCACGCTCGAGACGCCCGGCGGTTATGCGCTGACGGTTTTAACTGCCTTGGCGGCGGTCGAACGCGTCCGCGGCGGCGGCACGGCAGCCGGCTTTCTCACTCCGGCTCGAGCTTTCGGCCCGCAGTTCATTTGCGAGTTTCCCAGCACGAGTTTTCGCTGGGCAGAGGATCAGCCGGGAGTCGGCGGCGAATCAATGACCGCGGAAGAAGTCGCTTCTTTGGTGCGCCGCTGGTTCGACCAAGCCAGGCAGGTTATCGGGCCGGTCCTACCTGATGGCTGGTTTGGCCGTCCGCACGACAATGCGTTCACGTTGAAGGATGTGCGGGTAGTGGGTGATACCGTTTCGGTGATTCTGAGCGAGGAGACAGCGCTCAACGTCACCCGGCCTCGGCGCGTGTATCTGGAAAATTCCGAGCTCGTTTTCGACAACTTCGAGCACGCGACGTTCCAGTGGACGGACTACGACGGCACCACGCACCGGGAAAAGAAATTTGATTCGGGGCAGGTGCGGTTCGCGCCGCCCCTCGGAACCACTGTCACGCTCGCGTAACCGCCGCCGGTCTTCCCTCTGTCGCCGTGTCTACCTGCCGCCGGCCGATTTTTTTTTGCCGGGAAAGTTTTGCGCGTCGCCGGGATAATCGATGATGAATTTTGTCTCCCGATAACCGACCTCGTCCCCCGTGTGCTTTTGCAACTGCCAGGCCCATAGGGTGAGCCACAGCGCGATCATTGCCCATAGCCACAGGCAGAGCTTAAAGACGCCAATCAGCCAGACGCCGATCGGAAAGATCTGATCGCGGTTCATACCACCCCACAGCCGCTCGATCCAGCCGGGCCGACCCGACATCAGGCCGAGAAAGACGAACCAAACCGTGGTCAGAAACACAACGCCAACGGCCAAGGTCCACCAAGCGGCCACGGCCGCGGCCCAAACCTGGCGCTCAAACAGATCGTTCATGGCAAGCCTCCACGGAGAGAGGTATTGAAGCGATTGGGGACGGTACAATTCATTGTAGCGAAGCGTCACCGCACAGCTCACGTCGCTCCGATCGTCGTCGTGTCGCGGCCTTGGCTGGACTGCGTGGGGAAGGCGGCCGTCGTGGCCAGCGCAATGCCGAGCACGCTTTGCCACCAGGCGGCTGCATCGTCGTCGGTCCAATTGTCCAAAACCTTCGCACCCTCGAGTAGTTGCCGCAGTTCCTTGGCCGATTGCGGACGGTCGGCGGGCGATTTGGCCAGACAGCGCAAGATCAAATTCTCCAGATCGGGCGAGATCGGCTGCCGCAAACGGACGCTGGGAGGAACCGGAGGCGTGTCGACGTGCCGCAGGCAAATCTCGACGATGTTGTCTCCCTCGAAAACCGGCTTGCCGGTCAATAAATAATAGCCGACGGCTCCCAACGCATAGATGTCGCTGCGGGCGTCGACGGTCCAGCCCTTTTCGATCGCCTCGGGCGACATGTAAAGAGGCGTGCCGGTCAGGCCCGGACCGGCCGTGACGCTCGATTGCCGCGGTCCGTCGACGGCCTTTACCAGGCCGAAGTCGAGCAGCTTGACGAAATCGAAAATTCCGCCGCGGCGGTTGATCATGATGTTGGCCGGTTTGATATCGCGGTGGATCAAGCCCGCGGCATGGGCTTCGATGAGCGAGCCGCAAACCTGCTTCATGATATTGACGACGCGCTCCTCGGGCTGGGGGCCAAAACGCTCGACGAGCGTTTGCAGCGTCAGGCCGTCGAGCAGCTCCATGGCATAGTAAAAGATTCCTTCCGGCGTGCGGCCATAATCGTAAATGGCGATGGTGTTCGGATGGTTCAACTGGCTGGTCAGTTGCACCTCGCGCTCGAACCGCGCGATCGACACGTCGGTCGTTTTGTCCGGATCGATCAGTTTGACCGCCGTCGGACGGCGGAGCATGGCGTGATGGGCACGATAGACCGCCCCCATGCCGCCGGCGCCGATCCGGTCTTCCAGGATATATTGCCCCAGCCGCTTCGCTTCCAAGGCCGAGCGGCGGGCCGATCGTTGCAGCCGGGCCATCAAGATCGAGTAGATAAAAATCACGATCGACGCGACCAGCAGCAGGCCGAACAGCCCCCAAAAAGTCCGCCGCACTGCCGCAAACGGCGCCATCGCCTGGGACATGTCCATTTCGGTGATGACGCCGAAACCCAAATTGGGGAGCCAGGCCCAAGCCCCCACTGTCGGCACTCCCCGATAGTCGCGATAGCCGACGACGTTCGAGCCGCTGTGGCCGGCGGCCACTTGGGCCGCGGCAAAGGTGAGTGGCTGCTGGCTGCGGCGCAGCACCGGCCGTCGGCCGTCAGTCATGTCGACGCCCGGATCGCGGATGCGGATGTTCAAAATCGAGCTGGCGTCCTCGCGATCGGGAAGCAGCCCGATCTGTTTCAGCTCGTCGTCGAAGCGGCTTTCCGACAACATGATTCCTTCGGAGTCGCAGGCGTAGGTCTCGCCCGAACTGCCGGTGCGGGCGACCGCCAGGATCTTCGTGAAATCGGCCTCGGGGCGGATTCGCAAACCCAACAGGGCCACGATCTCTCTCTTGGCATTGCGGATCGGAGCGCCGGCGATCATCGTGGGGACACCGGTGCGGAAGCCGCCGCGGCCGTCGGGAAGCGCAATCGTGCTGGGAAACGGCCGCGTGATGCCGGCACTTCCGCCCAGCGCTGCCTCGAAGAAGGGGAGATAGCCGGGGGCGATGTCGGTCCCGATCAATTCGTCGTACGAGGAGGCCAGGATTTTCTTCTCACGATCGATGATCATGAAACCCAAATAGCCGTGCACATCGACATAGCCTTTCATCTGGGCGCGAACCAAGGCGATCGGTTTTTCGAGCTTGAGCCGCAATTCATCGTCCGGAACGCCCCGGGCATCGGTGATCAGTTGCCCAACCAATGTGACGACTTCGGGATCGCGGGCGACGCCCGAAACGATCGCCTTTTGTTCCGAGATCCAGAACTCGAGCGCCGTCACGTCGGTTTCCAGCACGGCTTGGAGTTGGTCGGTCAACGATTGGCGGAGGGCCGACTCGACCGAGCGGCGCAAATAGAGGGCGACCATCGCCAGCACGGCGGCGGCCACAAGCGGCCAAATCCAAAGCTGCCGGCGAAAGAACAGGTTGCTGGTCGAGCGTGACGGCAGGCGACTTTTGTGTGCTTGGCTATTCACGCCTTCTCCAGCTCCCGAGTGTTGACCAGGGCTCATTCTGACAGGCAGTACACGGTTGGCAAGTTGCCACGGGCCGGCTGCAAAGCGGACCGGGCCGACACGCCCGCGGGGCACCCCCCCCATTTTGCGATGGAAGCGGCAATCAAATCAATCGCGGTTGCGGCGATCATCGGGCGGCGGACCCCTTTGCCAGCCTGTTCGCGCCCGGCTATCTTCAGATCATGAGCGACTCGAAACGCGATCCGACGGTTCCCGATTTTCTTGTCAAGCTGGGGCTGGCCCCCCCCTACTCGGTCGAGGACGTGAAAGAGGCCTTTCGCGCCAGGGTCAAGACCGCCCATCCCGACGTGGGGGGATCGGCTGCCGAATTCAGCCAACTGCAAGAAGCCTACGAGCAGGCGTTGGAGTATGTCCGATTCCGGGCCAACCGGATGACCTGGCTGAGCAGCCATGTCGAGCAGTATGCGATGCAACAGGAATTCATCGGCCAGATCGAGCAGCAAGGGGGGGCGGCCGAAGTGGAACCGGTCGATTGGCTGAAAAAATCGTTCGGGGCCGATTTCGCCCAACTCGTTTCGCGGGTCGTCGGATTGCGGCTGTCGAACCGGAATTTCGGCGACGACACGATTGCCCATCTGCTCAGCGAACGTCCCGTGTTCGATAACTTGCACTGGCTCGATCTGTCGGGCAGCCGCACGACCGACCGCGGCGCGGCCCAGTTGGTCTCCTTTCGACGGCTGCGGCGACTCGACTTGCGCGGGACGACGGCCGGCCACCAGTCGGTCGAGCTCGTCGGATTGCTGCCGCATCTGACCTGGATTGGGCTTCCCCCCGGCGCCATCGGGCCGCTCAGCCGGATGGCCCTGCGGTGGCGCCGGCCCGACCTGCGCTGGGCGCGCGATGGAGAAGTCTGTGGGCCGGCGAAGATGGCCAGCAGCGCCGGGTAAGCCGAGGCGTGGCTTTTTTCAACGGCGCTGCTAACTCGACACGAAGCGCGCTTCGTATTGCAGGCTGTCGAGGAAGTTGCGCGCTTCGATGTACATGTTCGGACTATAGTTGTCGATGTTCTTGAGCAAGGCCGCACGCAGGGCCTCGATCGCGGTGACCGTCGCCCGATAATCCCCGGCTCCGCCGCTGGTGGCCTGGCGCTGGCTGAACAATTGGTCGACGTTTTCGCGCAGCTTTGCGTATCGCCCGTCCGTCAAGATGGCAGGCCAGTTGACTTCGCCCGTCACCGGATCGAGTTCGCTGCTGGTCAAACGCTTGGGGGCCATTGCGGCCGCATAACGGGCCAGGTCTTCGGCGCTCGCCGCCGGTGGCCGCGCTTCGGCTTTCGCCGCCGCATTGACGCGCCGCATTTCAAAATAGGTGTTCGTCGCCTTCAAACGATTGTCGAGATCGTAAGAATAGGCTTGTTCCCAATTCTGCGCGGCAACCGAATTCATTACGTTGTAATACCCGGCCGACCGAACGACATTGGCCATGCCGTTGAGGTACGAGCCAGCCGCGGTGCCGCCACCGCCATAGCCACCCCAGCCATATCCGCCGCGGCCGCCGCCACCCGAAGGGAACGCGGGGTAGTTGGCCCGGGGATAATTTCCGCTCTGAGACAACTGAGCCCACGCCGGCGTCGAGCCGAGGCTCACGATCAGGCCACCGGCCAAGCAGGCGATGGCAGGAAGAATTCTCATGGTTTAGCAATGCCGAAATTGGGTGAGGGGATGTCCGCAACTGCCTCTCGCGGCCACAGCCGTGGATTATATACTGGGAGGCGGGGATGCACCAAGCTCCTTACGGAGTCGGCGCCGAGGGCGAGAGGCGCCTTGGATTCGGACGGATCGATCGGGGTCGAAAACGGACGCCCGAACGCAGTTTTGCGGCGGAATCCTGGCAAACGGAAGAGCAGCGCAAATCCCGGTAATCTTCGAATTACCGGGACAGTGCGCTCTCTTGGCATCTGCTAGTCCGTGACGAAGTGGGCCTCGTGCTGGAGGCTGTCGAGGAAGTTGCGGGCTTCCATGTAAGCCGCTGGGCTGAAATCGCCGATGTTCTTGGCAATTGCCCCGCGCAGTGCCTCGATGGCCTCGCTTATTGCTCGATAATCGGCTGCCCCGCCACCGCCATTGGCATGGTGCAGACTGAACAGCCGGTCGACGGTTTGGCGGAGCTTTGTATAGCGATCGTCATTCAGCACGGATGGCCAGTTGATTTCGCCGGTAACCACGTCGAGATCGCTAGTCGTTAGCCGTTTGGGGGCGGTTTCGTGCGCGTATTGAGCGAGTTCGGACGAGGTCGCGCGGGGTCCCCGCTGTTTGCCCGCCAGCGCGTCGTGCAATTGCCTTACCTGGTAATAGTTGCTGGTCGCCTTGAGCCGATTGTCTAGATCGGTTGATACGGCCTCTCCATAGTTTTTGACGGCCTCTGAATTCATTACGTTGGCGTATCCCGCCGAGCGGACGACATTCGCCATTCCATTTAAGTACGCCTTCGTCTGCTGACTTTCCGGCGTACCGCCGCTAAATCCAAAACCGCCCCCGCCGCCCCCGCCGCCCGACGGTGCCATAGGCATGTTTCCGCTGCCAGAGCCGCCAGCGCCGCTGGATCCGCTAGCGCTGTTGGGACCGCTGGCACCGTTGGCTCCGGCGTTACCGGCGTTTCCGCCGCCCCCGTTCGCATTTCCGCCGGTGCCACTGTTTCCGTTTGGAGATTGGCCGCCGACTCCGCCGGGAACGACGACGCCCGGACTGCCATTGCCGCTGACGACGCCACCGCTGGTGCTGCCCGGCACGATGACGCTGGGACTCCCGTTGCCGCCACCGTTATTGTTCGGGACTCCACCGGCTGAGCCGCCGAAGCCCGCGTTGTTGCGGGCGGCTGCGGTTAGGTTGCTGCCATCCGGAGCGTTGCCTGTGCTGGGGAGGCTTTGATTGGCGGTGTTACTTTGTCCGTTGGTACTGGCGCCGGGGCCGTTGGACGCGTTGTTTTGCCCGTTGGATCCGTTGCCGGAGTTGTTATTTCCATTGGAATTTCCCGCGTTGCCGCCGTTGTTATTCCCGTTGTTGCCGGTGTTCCGGTTATTGTTGTTGGGATTCCCGGTCGCATTGTTGTTGCCGTTGTTGTTGGCGTTGCCGTTGTTTCCGCCGGTGTTGCCTTCGGCGTTGGGACCGTTGGGCACGTTGATTGTGCTGCCATTACCGCTCGAATTGCCGCCATTGCCGGTCGTGGTGCCGGCGGTGCCGTTCGTCGTACGATTATTGCCGCGGGCACTGTTGGTGCCATTCGGATTCGAGGGATTCGTGCCGATACTCGAACCGTTGTTCCCGCCGTTGTAGCCTTCGGCGTTGGCACCGTTCGGTACGTTGGTCGTGCTGCCACTGCCGCTCGAATTGCCACCGTTGCCGGTCGTCGTGCCGGCGGTGCCGTTGGTCGTACGGTTGTTACCCTGGGCACTGTTGGTGCCATTCGGATTGGAGGGGTTCGTGCCGATACTCGAACCGTTGTTCCCGCCGTTGTAGCCTTCGGCGTTGGCACCGTTCGGTACGTTGGTCGTGCTGCCATTGCCGCTCGAATTGCCGCCATTGCCGGTCGTCGTGCCGGCGGTGCCGTTGGTCGTACGGTTATTACCCTGGGCACTGTTGGTGCCATTCGGATTGGAGGGGTTCGTGCCGATGCTCGAACCGTTGTTCCCGCCGTTGTAGCCTTCGGCGTTGGGACCGTTTGGCACATTGATCGTGCTGCCATTGCCGCTCGAGTTGCCGCCATTGCCGGTCGTGGTGCCGGCGGTGCCGTTGGTCGTACGGTTGTTACCGCGGGCACTGTTGGTGCCATTCGGATTGGAGGGGTTCGTGCCGATGCTCGTGTTGGCACCGTTGCCGGCGTTGTTGCCATTGGAATTCGATGCATTGCTCGTGTTGCCCGATGCATTTGAGTCGGCGGGGGCGGTAGTTCCGGTGCCGCCATTTCCCGTCGGGTTCCCGGCGATGGAGTTGCCGCCATTCGTGTTACCCGCCGTGTTGCTGCCGGGGTTGCCACCCGCTGCGAAGCCGGTGCCGGCGGTGCCACGGTTTCCGGTTGCATTCCCGGCGGTCGAATTGCGACCGTTGGCAGTACCCGGGACAGTGTTGCCGGCATAGGTCGAAGTGCCGTTCCCCGCAGTGCTACCGTTGGTGTTTTTGCCCGTTTTGCTTCCGTTGTTTGAGTGGTCTCCGGTTCCATTGCCGCGGCCCGTGTTTCCAACCGTGCCGCCACCTCCGACTGGGCCGGCGACGAATCCGCCGCCACTGTCATCGCTATCGTCACCGCCAGGCATCGGAATACTGGTAGCCGTGCCACCCGAGGCTCCGGCGCCTTGGGGGGCATTGCCGCCCGAATTGCCGGCTGCGGCCGTCGAACTGCCGCTTTTACTGTTGCCGCCGTTACCGTTACCGTCGTTGACGGCCGCGGCACCGCCGTTTCGATTGGCACTGGCAGCGTTGCTGCCGCTGCCGGTCCCATTTCCGCCAGCGCTTCGCCTCGTGCCGTCGGCAGTTGCGTATGGTATGGCAGAATTTTCACCAGGGTTTGCGGCAGCGGAAGTGCCGACATCCGTGGGTTTGAGCGCAACGTGACGAGATTCGGTGGCGTTTGCGCCTGGAACTGGAGGCGTTCGTCGCCAGTAGGCCGCGGTTCCGAGACCAATCGCCAAGACGGACAGCAAAAGGATGGCCAGACGCATAGGAGTTCTCCCCGGTGAAAGCCCAGGACGGGCGCCGCCCTCTCGCGGCTGCCACGGCGCGGTTATATACTCGATTTCAGAAATGAAACTTGTGTACTGCTCTACCCGGCTTCGTCCCAAAGCGAGCCCGCTTTTACCTTCACAGATCGAAGCGGATTTTTTCAAGCTGGCGAGGCGCAGCAAATGCACAGCTTCGGAACTAACATGTCTCTTTGGGGTGAGTCTCACCCGGGCATGACTTCTACTTAATGCGAAAACCGTGCCGGCGCGAGATTGTCCGGCGGAGGACACATTCATGCGATCGTTGATGGCGAGGCCGGCCCTGACATGGCAGTTTGGGGGTTTGGGAATATTTGTAGTCGCTTTGGGGTGGTCGATCAGCGGCCACTGTGCCGATGCGCCGACCAAAGCCAAGCCCGTCAAAGCTCCGCCAGCCGCCGCGGCCAACCCGAGCACGGCGTCGAGCAACGTGGCCGATCTGGCCAAGGCGGCGACCAGTGGATCGGCCAAGTCGCGTGAGGACGCGATCGACGATCTCGCCGATCTGGGACCGAAAGCCAAAACGGCGGTGCCGCAACTCATCGAAGCGCTGAAGGCGAAAGAGCCGGGCGTTCGCTGGCGAGCCGCTCGGGCATTGGCGGCGATCGGTCCCGCCGCGGCCGACGCAGCGGCCCCCTTGGCCGCGGCACTCGACGACCCGGATCGTCATGTGCGCAGCCATGCCGCGTATGGACTGGGAGCCTTGGGTGCGGCGGGCCAAAAATATGTCCCGGCCCTGGTAGCACGAATTACGGACGAAGACTCGCACGTTCGCCGGGCCGCGATCCGAGCGGTCGATCAGATCCATCCCGATTCGGAGGAAGTGGTCCCGGCGATCAGCGCGGCGTTGAGCGCGGCCGATCCCTCGGTGGCGCTGGCCGCGGTTCGCTCGCTGCAGGCTTATGGCGAAAAGGCCCTGCCGACGGCGATCCAGGTGCTGAAGGAGTCGAAACCGAAATCGAAAGCCCGCTATTGGGCCTGTGTGCTGTTAGCCGAGTATGGTCCGGAGGCCGAAGCCGCGGTCGAACCGCTCACGGCGGCACTGACCGACGAGGACGTCGGAATTCGGATGCAGGCGGCCCTGGCACTGGGGCAGATCGGGCCCGCCGCCAAAAGCTCGGTTCCGGCATTGATCAAGACGCTCGACGACTCGCTGACGGGCGTCCGCTATACGGCTGCCTATGCGCTGGGATTGATTGGCGACAAGCAAGCCGTCGCGGCGCTGAAGAAAACATCGGTCGGCAAAGACACACTGCTCAATACGCTGTCGATTTGGGCGATCGCCAAGATCGAACCTAACAATGAGCAGGCGGTCAACAAGGCCCTCGATGCCATCATCGCGGCCATGGAAGACAAGCGGCCGGAAGTGCGTCAAACGGCGGCCCAAGCCTTGTGGGACCTGAAGGCCCCGCACGAAAAGGTGGGTCCTGCCCTGGCGGCCGCGCTGAACGACGATAACCCCGAAGTCGTGGCCCATGTGCTCGACAGCCTGGCCTCGCTGGGCGAAAAGATCGCTCCCCGCGTCTCGGCGGCGCTCGAAGATCCCAAGCGCCGCTCGAAGGCGCTGGCCCTGGTGCAGAGGATGGGCCCGCAGGCCAAGGAGTGTGTGCCGGCGCTGATCAAACTGCTCGGGCAAAAGAGCGAGGACGCTTCGGCCAGCCAGGACGAAGCGATTGGCCAGGTGCTGATGGCGCTGGGGGCGGTCGGTCCCGATGCCGCGGAGGCTGTCGATCCGATTTCCGAATCGCTGCACAGCAAGGACGCCCAGGTCGTCGGCGCGGCCTGTTATGCACTCGGCAGGATCGGACCGCCGGCGGCCCACGCGGTGCCCGAAATTACGAAGCAACTGAAGAGCGAGTCCCTCTACACGCGTGTCTCGGCCGCTTGGGCCTTGGTCTCGATCGAAGACAAGAACAAGGAACGTGTGGCCAAGCAGGTGTCGCCGCTGCTGTTGGAAGCGCTGGACAGCGACATCCCGATGGTGCAGATCGAATCGGCCGAGACGTTGGGAACGCTGGGACCGGTGGCCAAGAGCGCCGTCCCCAAGTTGAAAACGCTCGTCGATCACAACAACGGGGCGGTCGGTGCGGCGGCGAAATGGGCGATCGAGCAAATCGAAAAGCAATAAAGCGTCGCGGGCCACGTAACGAAGCGTTTGGGAAATCACCGGGGATTGCCAGAGGTATGCCAGTGCGTCCGCATGTGGCGTTGTTGATCGAGACGTCGAACTCCTATGCGCGGGGTCTGCTGCGCGGAATCCATCGCTACCTGCGCGAGCACCGCCCTTGGACGATCGACCTGCCGGAGCAGGGACGCGGAGCGCCCCCGCCTTTACACCTGGCCCGCTGGCGCGGCGACGGCATCATCGCCCGGATCGAAAACGCTCGCATTGCCGAAGCAGTACGGCAGGCCGGCTTGCCGACCATCGACGTCAGCGCCGCACGGCTGCTGCCCGAGTTGCCGGTCGTCGAGACCGACAACGAAGCGATCATGCGGTTGGCGGTGGGACATTTGCGCGCCGCCGGGTTCAAACAATTTGCCTTCTGTGGCGACGAGCGATTTGTCTGGTCGCGGCTGCGGCGCACGTGGTTCGAACGCATCGTGACCGACTTCGGCTTTCCGATGAGCAGCTATCCTCACACCGCTGGCCGCCGGGCTCCATCCTGGGAACAAGAGCGGGCGAGCCTGGCCGACTGGCTGGGCGGTTTGCCCAAGCCGGTCGGGATCATCGCCTGTTACGACCAGCGTGGCTGGCAGGTGCTCGAGGTTTGCCGCGGCATCGGCGTGGGCGTGCCCGACCAGGTGGCCGTGATTGGCGTTGATAATGATGAGTTGCTGTGCGAATTGGCGCATCCGTCGCTGTCGAGCGTGATTCCCGACACCGATCGCGCGGGCTACGCGGCCGCCGAATTGCTGGGCCAGATGATGGCCGGCCGTCGCGTGGAGCCGAAGGAATATCTGATTGGGCCGCTGGGGATCGCACCCCGCCAGTCGACCGACGTGCTGTCGGGGGCCGACGCCGACGTTTCACGGGCCGTGCGGTTCATTCGCGATCATGCCTGCGACGGTATCAAGGTGCAGGCGGTGGTCGACGAATTGGCCATGTCTCGGCGGGTGTTGGAACATCGTTTCCGCCGGGTTTTGGGCCGCACCCCGCACGACGAAATCTTGCGCGTGCAGATCGAGCGCGTGTCGCAACTGTTGGCCGAAACCGATTTGTCGCTAGCGACGATCTCCGACCGGACGGGCTTCAAGCACGCCGAATACATGAGCGTGGCTTTCAAGCGGCAGACGGGGCAATCGCCGAAACAGTTTCGCGATGGCAGACGCGAACCGAAGAAATAATTACGATCGGTTTCGCGCGACGAGTAATGATATTGCACCGCAGAGGACGCAGAGGAACGCAGAGAAATTCAAACTTCAGGTCGAGGGAACCCATCGCGCGGGACGCCACTGCCGAAAGGTATTTTTTTCTTTCTTCTCTGCGATCCTCTGCGGTGAAATATTTCAGCTTTACGTGACGATCAGACTTCCGTCCGGCCGCATCTCAAAGGCTCCGTAAGCGACTTCCCACAGGTATCCATCGGGATCGGAAAAATAGCCGCTGGTGCCGCCCCACTCGGTTGATTGCGCGGGCTTCTCGATCTTGCCGCCAGCCTGCTCAGCCTGGTTGAGGATTTGCGCCACTTCCTCTTTGGTCCGCACATTGTGGGCCAGCGTGATGCCGGTGAACTTCGACTTGGGAACGAGAAACCCGTCGGAGACGTCCTTGGCCAACAGGTCGTAGGGGTAGAGCGCCAGGCAGACACCGCCGGTCTGAAAGAAAACAATCCCGCTCTCGGCCCGCCGGGTGGTCGGAAAGCCGAGACCGTCGCGATAGAAGCGCAGCGAGCGCTCGAGATCTGAAACGCCCAGCGTGATGAGGCTGATTCGCGGTTCCATGTCGCTCGCGTGGCGGTTGGGGTTCGGGTCGCCCGTCGGACCCGGGCCGGCTGACATTCTACCCGGCGGTTATAAATCTCAAGAGAATTGCGCAAAATCTCATTCTCAAGCCGCTGGCGGCCTGGGAGGCTGACGGACTGCTCGTTTTTGCGTTAATATCATCGCGGCGGCCCCGGGCAGAATCCTTTCCAGACGCGTTTCATTCCAGGGAGACAGGGCGGATGACCAAGCAAATCAATATCGCAATCGTCGGGCTCGGGTTCGGAGCCGAATTCATTCCGATCTATCAGCGGCATCCCGGGGCCAACATGTATGCCATCTGCCAGCGCAATCCGGCCAAGCTGAAAGAGATCGGCGATGCGTTCGGCGTCGAAAAGCGATTCACCAGCTACGAAGAGCTGCTGGCCGATCCCAAGGTCGACGCTGTCCACATCAATACGCCGATTCCCGACCACGCCCCGCAGTCGATCCAGGCACTCAAGGCAGGCAAGCACGTCGCCTGCACCGTGCCGATGGCCACCAGCGTGGAAGACTGCCGGCAGATTGTCGAACTGGTCGCCAAGACCGGCAAGAAATACATGATGATGGAAACGGTCGTCTACGCCCGCGAGTATTTGTTCGTCAAGGAAATGTACGACAAGGGAGAGCTGGGCCGCGTCCAGTTTTTGCAGGCCAGCCATCAGCAGGAGATGGGAGGCTGGCCGGGCTACTGGGAAGGTTTGCCGCCAATGCACTATGCCACGCACTGCGTGGGGCCCTGTCTGGCGCTGGTGGGCGGCGAGGCGGAATATGTTTCGTGTTTCGGGTCGGGCCGGATCGATGAAAAGCTGATCCCGAAATACAAATCGCCGTTTGCGATCGAGAGCACGCACATCAAGTATGCCGACAGCGACATTTCGGCCCGCATCTATCGCTCGCTGTTCAATACGGCCCGGCAATATCGCGAGAGTTTTGACGTCTATGGTTCGAAGCAATCGTTCGAGTGGCCGCTGGTCGAAGGCGAAGAGCCGATCCTCCACGCGGGCGAGGAGCCGCGGCGGGTGAAAGTGCCCGACTATGCCCATCGTCTGCCGAAGGAGATCCAGGCGTTTACGACCAAGGGGGTGTACGACATGGAGGAGAACGTCCATCTGTCGTTCAAGCAGGGAGGGGGCCACGGCGGCTCGCATCCCCACCTGGCCCACGAGTTTGTGGCGGCGCTGACGGAAAACCGCGATCCGTTTCCCAACGCGGTTCAATCGGCCAACTGGACGAGTGTGGGGATCTGCGCCCACCAGTCGGCGTTGACGGGCGGAGCGATCGTACCCCTGCCGGAATTCACGCGGCAAGGGACGAAGGGGAAAAAATAGGCGGCCAAGGGGAGAGCGGAGCCGGTCCACTCATGCAAGGGCGACGATCGACGTGGCACTCAAGAATCCCGCCGAACCGATGCCAGTCATCCAAATCCACGGCACGCACAGGGAGTTGGGCCTGGCAGTCGGTCACCGATTGCGCGCGCGGATACAGCACGTTGCTGAAGAAACCTCGCGAGTACTGTCTTCGCGCGGGGTGACGAGGCAGTCGCTTCGCGATGCGCAGGGGCCGTACGTCGAGCATGTCGCGGATCACTTTCCGCGTCTGCTCGATGAGTTGCGCGGGCTGGCCGAAGGAGCCGGGGTTCCCTTTGAGGTGCTGTTCTGGCTCAATGCAGGAGGAATGCGCACACCGCTCGCGGCTGGCCGATCAGAGCCCGCTGCAACGGAGCCGGATGGTTGCACAAGCGTCGCCAGCCGGGGTCCAAATCGCGTGGTCGTCGGGCATAACGAAGACGCCCACCCACAGTGCATTGACGACTTGTTCCTAATCGACGCTACCCTGACGACTGGCGGAGCCGGTAAGTCCGGCCGTTTTTTAGGTCTCTGCTATGCGTATACGCTGGCCGGCTGTGCGGCGTCGATGAATGGCGACGGATTGATTGTGCTTGTCGATTCGCTCCAGGATCCCGATCCACAAGAAGGCGTGCCGTGCGATTTTCTCACACGTGCGGTCATCGAGCAGCCCTCGATTGAAGCGGCGATCGATTGCTTGGAGAGCGCTCCTCGCAACGGAGCGGCTGGTCTGCTGCTGGCCCAAGCAGAAAAATTGATCCATGTCGAAATGACGTCCAAAAGGCTCGTCGTGTCCGATTTGTGCGAGGCCGGCAGCTACGCTCACACGAACCATTTTGTATCGAGCGAGCTCGTTGGTAAGTGCCCGACACCGGCGGCCGAATCGGTTGCCCGGCTTGAGCGAGCCAACGAACTGGCGGAAGCGGGAATGGACGTCGATCGGATGAAGAGGCTGCTTGGCGATCGAACGGGGACCGATCATGACGTCTGCCGAGAACGAACGATCGGGGCCCTGGTTGCGAGCACCGACCGCGCCGGCGTTGAAGTCTGCCTCGGCCAGCCCGACCGCGGAATCTGGACATGGCATGGGTTGGAGCCGACGTAGGGCCAATGAGAAAGAACTGTTCGCCAGTTCCCCAAGTCGCAAGTCTCTTGTGGCGGGGCTGGAAATTAACGCTTCGCGGCGAGCCTGTCATTCTCCAGGGTGGCGAAGACAATCTCAATCTGCATGTCGTAACCGACCGCGGGGATTTTGTCTTGCGCCGCTATGACCTGTGCATGCACTGGCGCGCTGGCCATGAATTGGCGCTGGTCAGCTCACTGGCCAGCCGCGGTTTTCCTACGCCGGAACCGATCGCCAGGCGTCAGGGGGGTCGGCTCGGCACCTGGCACGGCCGGCCCGTCGCGGTTTTTGCTTACATCGCCGGCGAGGTGCCGAAAAGCTACGATTCCGATCTCGCCGTGCGGATTGGCTCGCTCTTGGGGCGGCTGCACGTTCTCACGGCCGGACTTCGAGTGCCGCTGCGAAGCGAAAGCGATCCCGCCGAATTGCGACGCGCGCTCACCAGGAGCTACCGCGGATTGAAGTCGGTCGGCGATTGGCGACAGACGGTCCGGGTGTTCCTGGCGCGTGAGGGGAACTGGTTGAGCCGGAGTTGGCGTGCCTTGCCACGTGGCGTGGTGCATCACGATTTGCACCGGCTGAACTTGCTCGTGAACCGGCAAACGAAGTCTTGCACGGTGCTTGATTTCGGCGAGGCTCGCATCGCTCCATTGATCGTCGACATCGCGCGCGTCTTCCATTACATCGCGGCCGAGTCGCCCGGCCGCCGATTGCCCGGCGCGCTGCGAGAAGCCGTGCTGCAAGGCTATGAACAAGAGCGACGCCTGAGTGACGATGAGACCGAAGCGCTCGCGCGCTATTTCGCTCTTGTCAGCCTGGCCGACGCAGCGCGGTTTTTGAAAGCGCCGCCGGACGGCATCGCCAGCACCGAGGATTGTCGCAGCCTGGCGGTTTATCGCGCGAATCAATCGGCGGGGTGATCGCCGAGAGCAGACGGGGCATGAGGCGCGTTTAGCCGCGCGGCTATCTGCGTTTGCGCGCGGGGTCTTCGGCCTACGTCCCTCGTCGCGCCTCCCTCGCTGGCGCTTCGGGCTGGTATGGTGGCGGGCGGGCCACCAGAGTGAAACGCGCTCTAGACCTTGGCCTTGTTGAAATAGTTTCCCACGGCCTGGTCGATCGTGGCCGGTGTCATGGCCGGCGGCAACTGGTTGAATCGGCAGTAGTGGAAAATCTGGGCCAGCAGATCCCGGGCGTGGCAGCGGCGGGGGGCGCGGCCCGTCGGCCGATAATGCTGCTGGAGCAAGTATTCGGCAGTCCGCGGGCAGAACGGAACGGTGAATTGCTCGGCATAGAGCTTGAGCAGCGCGATGAACTCGGCTTCGGTCGGATCGACCAGTTCCAGCTTGTAGGGAATCCGCCGCAGAAACGCCTCGTCGACCAGATCGCTCGGCTCGAGATTCGTCGAAAAGACCAGCAACTGGTCGAACGGGACCTGAATCGTCCGGCCGCCGGGCAAATGCAAATAGTCGACGCCGCGATCGAGCGGCACAATCCAACGATTCAACAGTTCGGTGGGGCTGATCCGCTGACGGCCAAAATCGTCGATCACCAACGTGCCGCAGTTGCTTTTGAGTTGCAGCGGCGCTTCGTGGACACCCGACTCGTGATTGGCCGCGATATCGAGCCGGTCCATCGTCAACTCGCCGCCGGCGATGATGGCCGGCCGGCGGATGCGCACCCAGCGATGGTCGAAATTGGCGGACGACAAATCGGTGGTGGGTACCTCGACGTGGCTGCAAGGATCGAAGAGGCTGATCACGTCGCTGCCGACGCCCAAGGCGCGCGGAATCCAGACGAACTCGCCGAAGACCCCCGCGATGCGCTCGGCGATGCTCGTCTTTCCATTGCCGGGTTTTCCGTGGAGGAAAAATCCTTTGCCGGCATCGAGGGCCTGACCGATACGATTGAGCAGCGCGGGATCGAACTGCAAACCTTGGAATACGGCGGTGATGTCGGCCATCGTCGGCCGATGATGCGAAATGCTTTGAGCGCGAATCGCGGCGGTGTATTCGTCGAGGTGGACGGGGACCGCGCCCGAGTAGCTGCCCGACTGTAACAGTCGCGTGGCCGTGTCACTTCCGCGTTCGGTCAATTGATAATCGTAGTCTCCCATCGCCGCGGTGCCGCGATAGATGACCAATTGTTCGGTCTTGAGACGCGTGAGCAGTTTCTCGACGATCGCGAAGGGGAGGCAAATCTGCTGGGCGATGATCCGACCCGAGGCCGTTCCTTGATAGAGCAGCCACTTCAGCGCCAGCGATTCGACCAGTTGTTCGGAAATTCGCGTTTCGGCGATCGACCGGGGCGGCCGTGGCAGGAACGGCTCGCTCGACTCGACCGCTGGCGGAGTCTTGGGGGCCGGCGCGCCGGAGGCCGTTTTTACCGCCCGAGCGCTCGCCGCCGGCGCGTTGGACGTTCGAACCGGCTGTGGGGTCGCTGGCACATTCTCCAGACGGATCGTCACGGCGCGGGACGCCACGGCCCGGGGTGGCTCGTCCGTCTCGCGATTTTGCGCCGCGGTCTCATCGCTGGACTCGGGCAAAACGACAGGCACTTCGGCCGCCAATCCACTCAGGCGCGCCACCAGGGCGTCGAGCGTGGGATCCTCTGGCTGCATAAATCCATCCATCGGCCGTGGGAATTTTGGGGGCAGCCTCGGCGGCGTCGAAAAGCGCTATCGCCGGCGGCATTTTTGGCCCCCCCCTGCTGATGGAAAACTCTACGTCAGGCCGTGGGATGCCAGCATTCCGACACCCCGGGCGCGAACACGGCGAAGGGGGGTGTAATGCGGATCGAGGGCCTAGGATCGACAAAATCGCTACGCGCGAGCGCGCCGAGCGCGGATCCGCCCGGTGCACGAGCGATGGGGACCGCCGTCGACGTCAATGCGCTTTTGACGCGGCGAGCCCCTCTTCGACCCAGGCCCGGGCGGCACTGGCCTGGGCAACGTCGAAATAGCGGATCGTGGCCGAGGTGAAGGGTTTGCAAAACGTGGCCATCCCCTTCTCCCATTTGCTTTCGCCGACCAGGGCCAAGCGCTCAATGTCTTTGAAGTGCTTGAGATCGAATTTGATGTCCTGCCAGAGGGCCGACACATCCCAGCCGTGAAACTCGTGCATTTCGACCAGCAGGCGGAGCTTGCCGTGCTGGGCGATCAACCTCTCGAACAATGGCACAAAATGCTCGTAATCTTCCTTGTGAAGCTTGCCCGAGATTTTGACCTCGACAACCTTTCCCGCGACCAATTCCGTGATGACGACAGGCATGGCGATGATCTCCTGTTGGGAGTGGGGTTTTTGTTTCTCTTCCACGGTCATTCTATACATTGGCATTCTACACATTGGCGGCAGCGGTTGAACTGGTGTGAGCAACCGGTGTGCCGTTTCGGGGGCGACACCTGGTCCTTCAGCCCGGCGAACTGTCGCGCCCCGGCAACAACGATTCGGTATGCCGGGCGATCATTTGATCTTCGTCGGTGGCAATCACGCGCACCACGACCGAGCTACCCGGAGTGGAAATGACGGACTGCTGGGCGGCGTTCTTGGCGGCATCGAAGCGGAGACCCAAAAATTCCAAGTTCTCACAAATTTGCTGACGGATCTCGGGAGCGTGCTGGCCGATGCCGCCGGTGAAGACGACCGTATCGAGTCCGCCGAGCGCGGCGGCGTAAGCGGCCAGGAATTTTTTCGCCTGGTAGCAAAACAATTCGACCGCGGCAGCCGCCCGCTCGTCCGACCCGCGCCGGGCGAGCAGAACGCGCATGTCGGCGGTCGTGCCGGAAATGCCCAACAGTCCCGATTGCCTGGTAACCAGCCGGCTCACGTCGGCCACGGCGAGTTTATGATTCTCCAACAGATAGACGATCGCGCCGGGATCGAGGTCCCCCGAACGGGTTCCCATCACCAGTCCGCCGGCGGGCGTAAAACCCATGCTGGTGTCGATGCACGTGCCGCAATCGACCGCGGCCATGCTGGCGCCGTTGCCCAGGTGGGCCAGCACCGCCCGGCCGCCGAGGCGGGCAGGATCGAGCACGGACAGGGACTGCACGATGTATTCGTACGACAACCCGTGAAAGCCGAACCGGATGATTCCTTCGGCGGCCAACTGGCTGGTCAGGCCCAAGGTTCGCGCGCGCCGCGGCAGCGTGCGATGAAAGGCGGTGTCGAAGCAGGCGACCTGCGGCCAGTCCGGAAAGCGTTTGGCAACGTGGTCGATCGCCGCCAGCGCTTGCGGAAGATGGTTGGGAGCCAGCGGAATGATTTTTTCAAGATCGGCTCGAACTTTGGGATTGATGCGGCACGGCTCTCGATATTCGAGACCTCCGTGAACCAACCGATGCCCCACGCCGACGACCGATTTGGCCTCGCCCGATTGGACCAGCTCGTCCAGAAAGGAATCGATCGCCGTGGCGGGACCCGCCGAAGTGGACCTTCCGTCGCCGGTGGTCGTCCCTTCCGACGCGCGGATCTTGCACAGGTTTTCGCCGGCCAGAGCGGTCGACGGCGCCTGGCTCGGCCGTGCCTGGGCGTGATAGAGGCCAAGCTTTACGCTCGATGAGCCGGTATTGATCGACAGCAGCAGCGGCTCGGATTCGGTCATGCGGGGTGCTCGCGAAGAAAAGAGACGCACGGCTCGAGCGCGCGTCAGCTCGTTCGATCTCCGTAGCTCGCGCGCAGGCGATCCATCGCCGTGGCGATCGGCTCGTCGGTGCCGAAGATCGCGGTGCCGGCCACCAACACGTCGCCGCCGGCCGACACGCCCAGCGGAGCGGTTGCCGGATCGATGCCGCCATCGAGCTCCAGGTCGACATTGTGCGGCAGGGCGTCGATCATATCGCGCAAGCGGGCGATCTTTTTGATCATGCTGCGAATGAACTTTTGATGCCCGAAGCCGGGATTAACCGTCATCACCAACACCAGGTCGACATCGCACAGGATTTCGATCAGCATCCGGGCCGGAGTGGCCGGGTTGAGCGCCACGCCGACGCGCTTTCCGAGCGACTTGACGCGCTGGAGCGTGCGATGCAGGTTTAGGTTTCCTTCCCAGTGGACGATGAGCGTATCGGCGCCAGCGTCGGCAAAGGCTTCGACGAAAAGATCGGGATCGGTGATCATCAAGTGGACTTCCAGCGGCAGCTCGGTCACGGGGCGCAACGATTTGACGATCGGCACCCCCATGGTGAGGTTGGGGACGAAGTGGCCATCCATGACGTCGATGTGAATGCGATCGGCGCCGGCCTCTTCGGCCTCGGCCACTTGTTCGCCCAGTCGGGCAAAATCGGCCGACAGAATCGAGGGAGCCAGTCTGACGTGATCGTTGCTCATCGCTGTTTTCGTTTCCAAAAAGGTACGGGGCGTTTCAGCATCTGGCGTGATATCGCCGGATCGGAAAAAGTAGCATGTCCCCTTTTTGCTCAAAAAGTTACGGGGGGTTATTTCTTGGCCGCTTCGAACACCTTGACCCACTCCTCGAACTTGCCGGCGATTTCGGCGACGGCTGCCTCGCGCGTCATTTTTTTGTGTTGAAGATTGACGATCGCATTCAAAAAGCTCGAGCGGCCGACCGCGAAACCGATAAAGCCGGGAACCGTGGCGGCTGTTTTAAGCCACTCGATGACCTTCTTTTCGTCCTCGCCGCGGCCGAGGACAATGCAGCCGACCTGCTCGCGCCCTTCGCGACGGGCCGCCTCGACCACCGTGACGCAATCTTCGCGGCGGTCGAGCCCCTCGATCTTCCAGATGTCGGGCTCGATGCCGGCATCTTGCAGTTGGTGGATCGCGCCGACCATCAAGCCGGGCCGTAGCTTCAGGTCGTAGGCTTTTTTGTCGCCGCCGACCTGGGCCAGTTGCGCCGGCTCGGCCGGCACGAGCAGCTCGAACATGAAGAGCCGATCGTGGATGTTCAAATAGTCGGAGATGCGTTTCAGCCGGGCCGCCTGCCGGCGATTGCCGATGTCGTCACCCTCGGGATTGTAGCGGACCAGGACCTTGGTGAACTTGGGATCGAAGGCTTCGATGTGGCGGGCAAACTGGTCGCCATACTGAAAATCGAACTCGTGTTGGCCGCTTTTTTCGGTCGGCAACGCGTACTGAAAGCCGTGCCGGCGCGCGTCTTGCAAAATGGCGGTGCCAAATTCCTCGTCGACCAGAATGCCGCTCTGCTCGGGAGGAACGCCGGCCGCCACGGCCGCGACGTAGCCTTCGTAGATGACTTGCTTGCTGGCAGCCACCACGGCGGTTTGCTCGGCGGAAAGGGGCTCGTGAAAGCCGAAGACCTCTTCGCCATAGGAATGGCGATGGTCGAACGGCAAGAGGTAAAGCGGCTTGTCGTAACCGAGGGCCATCGCTATTTCTCCTTCGACTGGCGGTAGCGGCGGATGAGAGTCGACGTCGAGCTGTCGTGGGTCAACTTCGGCTCGGTCTTGCTTTCGAGTTCGGGCACAATGTGCTGGGCCAGCACTTTACCCAGCTCGACTCCCCACTGATCGAACGAATTGATGTGCCAGATTGTCCCCTGCACAAAGACCTTGTGCTCGTAGAGGGCGATCATCTTACCCAGCGCCGTGGGCGTCAACAGATCGAGCACGAGCGAATTGGTCGGATGGTTGCCCGGAAAGGTGCGGTGGGGCACCTGGAACGGGGCCACGCCGTCGGCCTCGACCTCGGCCTTGGTTTTGCCAAAGGCCAAAGCTTCGGTCTGGGCAAAAAAATTGGCCATCAGCAAATCGTGATGTATGCCCAGCGGATTGAGCGTTTTGCTGAATCCAATGAAGTCGCAGGGAATGAGCTTGGTTCCCTGGTGAATCAGTTGGTAATAGGCGTGCTGGCCGTTGGTGCCGGGCGTACCCCAGACGATCGGACCGGTTTGATAGTCGACCCGATTGCCGTCCAGGTCGACCTGCTTGCCGTCGCTCTCCATGTCGAGCTGTTGCAAGTAGGCGCTGAAGCGGCTGAGGTAATGATCGTAGGGCAAGATGGCGACGGTCTGGGCGCCGAAGAAGTTGTCGTACCAAATGCCGAGCAGGGCCAACAGGACCGGCAGATTACTCTGCCAGGGAGCGGTGCGAAAGTGTTCGTCCATGGCGTGGAAGCCGGCGAGCATGTCGCGAAAATGGTCGGGCCCGACGGCCAACATCAGCGACAGCCCGATGGCCGAGTCGACCGAGTAGCGTCCGCCGACCCAGTCCCAAAACTCGAACATGTTGGCGGTATCGATGCCGAACTTGGAAACCTCGGCCGCGTTGGTCGAGACAGCTACGAAGTGCCGGGCGACGGCCGCTTCGCCCAAAACCGCCACGCACCAACTTCGAGCCGAGTGGGCGTTGGTCAACGTTTCGAGCGTGGTGAAGGTTTTCGACGAAATGACGAACAGCGTTTCGGCCGGATCGAGCCCGACGAGGGCCTCGGCCATGTCGGAGCCGTCGATGTTCGACACGAAGCGGAACGTCATGTCGCGGCGGCTGTAATGCTTCAGTGCTTCGTAGGCCATGACCGGCCCCAGGTCCGATCCGCCGATGCCGACGTTGATCACGTTTTTGATCTTCTTGCCGGTGGCGCCGAGCCACCCGCCAGAGCGGACGCGATCGGAGAAGTTGGCCATTTTGTCCAGGACGGCGTGGACCTCGGGAACGACGTTCTGGCCGTCGACGTTGATCGTGGCGCCGCGCGGCGCCCGCAGGGCGACGTGGAGGACGGCCCGGCGTTCGGTGACGTTGATTTTTTCGCCATGAAACATGGCGTCGATCCGTTGGCGCAAGCCCGACTCGTCGGCCAGTTGGACGAGCAGGCGGAGGGTCTCATCGGTGACGCGATTCTTGGAATAGTCGAGGTAGATTCCCACGGCTTCGAGCTTCAATCGCTCGCCGCGCTGGGGGTCGTCGGCAAACAGTTGGCGAAGGTGAAGGTCGCTCACCTGTTTGTAGTGACTTTCCAGGGCCTTCCAAGCCGGACGCTGGCGAAGTGGCAGGGTGGGCATCGGGATCTCTCCACGGGTCTCTAAAAGGTGTCGCTAGGGTCGCAAATCGTCACTCACCCGAAGCGCTCGGGCTTCGGGTTCGTGTGGGGCATTCGAAACATTGAAAACTCCCGTCAGTCGATCACGTGGGTGCAGTCGTTCCAGAGGCGGATCGTCGGTTCGGCCTGCGTGTGTTCGTAACCCAAAATGCTCAGCGCCGCGGTCGAAAGGAGCAGCAGTCGTCCGCACGAAGCGTCGAGATCGAGCCACCGCGACGCCAACACGCGCAGAAAATGACCGCTGGAAAAGACGAGCACGTCGCCGCCGACCTCCCGCACGCGGGCGACCACGCGATCGGCCCGCCGGCCGACGTCGACGACCGACTCGCCGCCAGGGCATCCATCGCGGAACAATTGCCACTGGGGCCTGCGGCGCAGGATTTCCTCGGTCGTGCGCCCTTCGTACTCACCATAATCCCATTCGACCAGATCGCAGTCCGAGGTGGCCACCTCGCCGAAGCCGGCCAGCTCACAGGTTCTGCGCGCGCGGATCAGCGGACTGCAGAAAACGCGAGCGAAGACGTGGCCCGCCAGCCGGGCACCCAGAGCGCGAGCATTGCGCTCGCCGCGCTCGGTGAGCGGAAGATCGGTTTTGCCGGTGTGTTGGCCCGAAATGCTCCAGGCCGTTTCTCCATGCCGGGCAAGATAGAGACTCGGTAGCGACATGACGAAGACCGCCTGCTTGCGTTTTTTGGTTGAAAATTCAGAGCCGGTCAGGTGGCTCGTCCGTCTTCGCGAACTTCGATCAGGCCGGGATGCTGAATGACGATGGTCGGCCGCATATTCAAAAACAGGCCGGTCCCGACCACGCCGGGGATGGCCCGAATCGCCGCGTCGACCGCTTCGGGATGGTCGAGTTGGGGAATGCGGCAATCGAGAATGTGATTGCCGTTGTCGGTGAGCTGGCGCTGGCCTGATTTCAGCCGCACCTGGCCCTCGTATCCCAGGGCGGCCAGGGCGCGCCCGCAGGGAGCCAGGCCGAACGGCACGACTTCGACCGGCAACTTGCCGTGGCTGCCGAGCCTGGTCACGAGTTTTTCGCTGCCGACCAGGACGACGAACCGGCGGGAGCTGGTGGCCACGATCCGCTCGCGGACGAGCGCGCCGCCGTAACCTTTGATCAGGTTGCCAAGGGGATCGACTTCGTCGGCACCGTCGACGTCGACGTCGATGGCCGAGACCTGTTCGAGCGTGGTCAGCGGGATTCCGAGCTTGATGGCCAGATCGGCCGACGCCTGCGAGGTGGGAATGCCGCGGACGCGTAGCCCTTTTTTCATCCGCACGGCGAGCTCTTCGATAAACGCCGTGGCGGCATGGCCGGTTCCCAGCCCGATGACGGCGCCATTGGAAACCCACTCCAGCGCGCGGCGAGCGATGGCATCGAGCGGCAATTGTGGAGCAACGGTCATAGCATGAAGTTCCTCGCGGCACAGGCAATACCGTCGATCATCGTACCAAATCTGGCGGCAATGTGAGCCCCCGCGGTTGCGCGATAATTTGCTGGTGAAGGGTTGAGAGATTTCTCGCCGCCACGGCGATATTTTCGGCCGCGGGGGGCGCGGCGGGCCGCGAATTTGCTAAGATGCCGGGGCGCCGGCCGGGCGGCTCCCCATAGGAGCGCGCGGCCGCGCGGGACGGGCGTGGCGAACCAGACGTTTAACCAGCAGGATGTTGGGTCATGGGGAGTGCGGCGCTGGGATGCTGGGGCCTGATGGGGAGCGAAAATCTTTCGATCTTCGCCCCGGCCTCGCCATCGGCTGCGTCGATCCGCGAACTGGCCCTGTTGGTTTTCGCGATTACCGCGATGATTTTCGTCATCGTGGAAGGGGTGCTCTTCTATTGCACCTGGCGGTTCCGCGGCCGCGCCGCCGACGCTGACACGGAACCTCCGCAGATCTACGGCAGCAAGCCGATCGAAGTGGCCTGGACCGTGGCCCCGGCGCTGATCGTCTTTACGCTGGTGCTGGTGACGACGCGAACGCTGTGGGAAGTCGAAGTTCCTCAGCCCCAGCCGGCCGCTGAGGACAACGCGCTGTTTGTCACGGTCACGGGCAAGCAGTGGTGGTGGAGGTTTTCCTACGACCACTATAACGGCCGGCCTCTTTCGTTTGTCACCGCCAACGAATTGCATGTGCCGGCCAGCAGCGCGGAAGTTCCCCGGCGAATCTTTCTGACGCTGGAATCGGCCGATGTGTGCCATAGTTTTTGGGTTCCGCGGCTGGCCGGAAAAACCGATCTGATTCCGGGTGTCACGAACCACATGAGGTTCGAGGTGAACGAGACGGGGCTCTTCCTTGGGCAGTGTGCCGAGTATTGCGGCACGCAGCATGCCGGCATGTTGCTGCGAGTGGTGGTCGACGAGCCCGCGGCGTTCGAGAGTTGGTTGGCCGCCCAGGCGCAACCCGCGGCGGAACAGCCGGCGGCGGCTGACGGCCGAGCGGCGTTTTTGTCGGAGTCGTGCGTGAATTGTCATCGCGTGGAGGGAACGGCCGCCCACGGCTCGTATGGTCCCGACTTGACGCACTTGATGAGCCGGCAAACGTTGGCGTCCGGCCTGTTGCCGAACAGTCCTGAGAATTTGCGTCGCTGGATTCTGGATCCTCAGCAGCTCAAGTCGGAGTGTTTGATGCCGGCTTTTGGCCTGAGCGCCGCGAAGCGAGATTTGATTGTCGATTATTTGTTGTCCCTTCGCTAGCGAGACGTGAAGCGTATGGCCCTCGTCGAGCCGACTCCATTGGCCCCACCGACTTCGCTCGCCGAGCGGCCCGTGCCGGACGCGCGGCCCTGGACGGCCACGCTGCACGAGTGGGTGACGTCGGTCGATCACAAACAGATCGGCATCATGTATGTGTTGATGGCCGTGATGTTTTTGGTGATTGCCGGCATCGAGGCGCTGGTGATGCGGTGGCAGTTGTTCTATCCGCGTGGCAATGTGGTTGGGCCCGATTTGTTCAACCAGTTGTTCACGCTGCACGGCACGACGATGGTTTTCTTCATGGGGATGCCGATTTTGATCGGCATGGGCAACTACCTGGTGCCGCTGATGATTGGCGCCCGCGACATGGCCCTGCCGCGGATGAATGCCTTTGGATTTTGGGTGACGCTGCTGGGGGGTTGTTTGGTGTACTTCAGTTTTGCCACCGGCGGAGCGCCGGCGATCGGCTGGTTTGCCTATGCTCCGCTGACCGAGCGGACGTTCGCCCGCAGCGGGGCGACCGATTTGTGGGCGCTGGGGCTATTGATCAGCGGCGTGGGAACCCTGGCGGCCGGGATCAACTTCATCGCCACGGTTTTGAGCATGCGGGCGCCTGGCATGACGATGGGGAAGATACCGTTTTTTGTGTGGACGATGCTCTGGACGTCGGTGCAGATTGTGATAGCGATTCCGCCGTTGACCGCGGCCTTGATCATGCTGCTGCTCGACCGGCAGTTGGGGGCACATTTTTTCGACGTGCAGAACGGGGGTTCGGCGCTGCTGTGGCAGCATCTGTTCTGGTTTTTCGGCCATCCGGAAGTCTATATCCTGATCTTGCCGGCCTTCGGCATGATTTCGGAAGTGATTCCGGTCTTCTCGCGCAAAGTGTTGTTCGGCTACGAATTCATGGCCGCCGCGACGATGGCGATCGCGTTCATCAGCCTGGGCGTGTGGGCGCATCACATGTTTACGGTCGGGATGAGCCGCACGCTGGACATGTTTTTCGTGGTGGCCAGTTTGCTGGTGTCGATTCCGACCGGCATCAAGTTTTTCAACTGGCTGGCCACGATGTATGGCGGCCGGCTGTCGTTCGCCTCGCCGATGCTGTTCGCCTGGGGATTTCTGTCGATGTTTCTGATCGGCGGACTGACCGGCATCATGCTCGCCCTGGCGCCGTTCGATTTTCAGCTTACGGATAGTTACTTCGTCGTCGGACATTTTCACTGGGTGCTGATCGGCGGCACGATCTTTGGCGTCTTCGCTGGCCTCCACTACTGGTATCCCAAGGTGACGGGCCGGATGCTTTCGGAGCGATTGGCCCGCTGGCAGTTCTGGCTGCTATTCGTCGGTTTTATTCTGACGTTCGGGCCGATGCACATTGCCGGCATGCTGGGCATGCCGCGGCGGATTTATTCTTATGAGCCGGACCGGGGGTGGGAGATTTACAACCAACTGTCGACGATCGGGGCCGCGATCCAGGCCCCCAGCTTTTTGATCTTTGTCGTCAACGTGTTCTACTCGCTGCGTTATGGCGCGGTGGCCGGCGACGATCCTTGGAACGCCTGGACGCTGGAATGGTCGACGACCTCGCCGCCGCCATCGTACAACTTTGCGGTGATTCCGCGGGTCGCCAGCCGGCGGCCGCTGTGGGATCTGAAACATCCGGACGATCCCGACTCGCGATACGAATAGGGTTTCAATCACGTATGAGCGACAGCAGTTTGTCAACATCGCCCCATGCACCGGGCCTGGTAGCCGGTTCCTCGGCACCGCGCACCTTGAGCGGGGCGCAATGGGCGATGCTGGCGTTCCTGGCCTCGGAGGTATCGTTTTTCAGCACGCTGATCGTGACGTATCTGACACTTGCCTTGCGCGAAGAAAACGGTCCAACGCCGCACGACACGCTTGCGCTGGGACCCGTCATCCCGATGACCTGTTGTTTGTTGGCCAGCAGCGTGACGATTCATTTGGCGGCCAAACGGGGCATCGGACTGTCGACTTTTGTGCTGTGGTGGGGAAGCACGATCGTGCTGGGGATCCTGTTTTTGCTGGGAACGGCCCGCGAGTGGGGCGATTTGATTGCCCGTCACCATTTGACGATCAGCCGCAACCTGTTCGGCACCACGTATTACACGCTCGTCGGGTTCCACGGCCTCCACGTCACGATCGGAATTGTGGCGATGCTGATCGTCGGCGGTTTGATCGTCCGCCGCAAATTGTCGGCCGACCACTCGCCGGCGGTCGAGTTGGTCTCGTGGTATTGGCATTTTGTCGACGCGGTCTGGATCGTTGTGTTTACGGTTGTTTATTTGCTGTCCAGGTAGGTCGGTTGCATCACTTATGACTCCTCCGCTCGACCAACCAGGGGAAAGCCACGGTTCGCATGGGCCCCCGGGCGCGGCCGATCATAGCCGCATGCCCAGCCCGACGGCGGCGCCGATCGTTCTCTCGACCGGTCTGACCCTGGCCGCCGCCGGGCTGGCGACGAACTACTCGCTGTCGGTGGTTGGGGTGGTGGTGGCCGCGATCGGAATCGCGATGTGGCTGGCAGAGTTGCTCCCCGGGCGAGGTCATGTGGCGATGGGAGCGGTCGAACCGGTCTTTCAACCGACGCCGATCGTGGCGCGACCGGGAACCGTCGAAACCCTGGTGGCGGGCCGCCCCGGCTACCGGATGCGGATGCCCGAACAGGTTCACCCGCTGTCGGCTGGCATCAAGGGGGGAATCGTCGGCGGCCTCGTGATGCCGGTGCCGGCACTTGGTTATGGCGTGCTGAGCGGGCATGGCCTGTGGTATCCGGTCAATTTGCTGGCTGGGATGGTGTTGCCGGGTGTCGGCACGATGAGCGCCGAACAGCTTCAACAGTTCCAGATGTCGTTGGTGCTGATTGCGGTGGTGATCCACGTGACGATGTCGTTGATGCTGGGCCTGATCTATGGCGTGCTGCTGCCGACGCTGCCCGACATTCCCCAACCGCTGGCCTGGGGGGGATTGTTGATGCCGTTGCTGTGGACCGCGGCCAGCTACAACCTGATGGGAGCGGTCAATCCGGCGCTGCGGGAGGGGGTCGATTGGCTGTGGTTCATCGTTTCACAATTCGTGTTCGGCGTGGTGTTGGCCGCGTGCATCATGCGGTTGCGGCAACTGCCGCTGCCATTGGCGGGCCTGCTCGGCGGACTGGTCGGCGGAGCGCTGATGGCGGTGCCGGCAATTGCTTGGAGCGTGGCGAACGGTCACGGCATTTGGTATCCGGTGAATTTGCTGGCCGCGATGGCGCTGGAGAGCATGCACGGGCGGATGCCCGAAGAATTGACGCAGTTTCATGCCGAGTGGTTTGTGCCGGCCGTGGCGATTCATGCCGTGATGTCGGGAATATTCGGGCTCGCCTATGGAATGCTGCTGCCGCTGTTGCCGCGGATGCCGGGTCCATTGGCCTGGGGCGGATTGGTGATGCCGCTGCTTTGGACCGGGATGAGTTTTGGCCTGATGGGAGTTGTGAACCCGGTGTTGCAACATCTGGTCGACTGGCCGTGGTTCATTGTGTCGCAGTTCATCTTTGGCCTGGTGGCGGCGATTGTCGTGGTGCGATCGGAGCTGGTTCACATTCCTCCGGCCGGCGCCGGACCCGACGATCTGTCGACGTTCGTGGAGGGCGGTTCGTGACGCTTTCGCGATCGATCATCCACATTGCGGCCGGCTGCCTGGCACTTTTGGCCGGTTGCAACCGCGATTTGCCGGGCAAGCCCGATCAGGCCAATCGGCCGGTGCCGGCCGATCAGATCAAAGACTTCGTCACGCTCTACGGGATGTACTGCGCCGGCTGCCACGGGGCCGACGGCCGGCTGGGACCGGCTCCGCCTTTGAATGACGCGATCTTTCTGACGATCGTGCCCGACGGCGAGTTGTTGCGGCTGGTCGACGCGGGCCGGCCGGGGACGCCGATGCCGGGCTTTTCGCGGCAGCGGGGCGGTCCGCTGACCGATGCCCAGGTGCGGGCCGTCGCCGAGGGAATCAAGCCGCACTGGATCGCCTCGGATCACGATCGAAAGGAAATGGCCGAGATCGGCAACGACTTGCCAGGCTATGCCTTCGTCCCGGCCGACGAATCTGCCGACGCCGTTGAGCGGGGCCAAAAGCTTTTTGCTGCCGCTTGTGCCGAATGCCACGGACACGACGGGGCCGGCGGCGGGGCGGGGCGGCTGAACGAGCCTGACTTTTTACTCTTGGCGAGCAATCAAATGCTGCGGCGGATCATCATCACCGGTCGGTCGGATTTGGGAATGCCCAATTTCTCCACCGCCGAGGGCCGGCCGCACGTTTTTCGACCCCTCTCTTCGGCCGATATTGACGACCTGGTGGCGTTGTTGGCCAGTTGGCGCGAATCGCGCGCCGAGGTGGCTGGTAACCGTGCGAGCGACCGCGGTTTTGTTTCGGAGGCCCACCCATGACCGAGCCGCACACAGATCCCGCCGCCTTGGGGCCTCAGGCTCCCCTGCCCTGTGGAGGCGAAGCGCCCGCTCGACGATCGTTCTTCTTTTGGTTCACGGCGCTGATTGGCACGGTCGCCGGTCTGCTGGCCGGGGTGCCGGTGCTGGGTTACTTCGTCAGCATGCGGAAAAAACGGATCGAATGGGTGACGCTGGGGCCAATCGATGGTTTCACCGTCGGCGAAACGCGGATGGCGGCGTTCGACAATCCGCTGCAGCAGCCCTGGGACGGCGTGGTGGCCCATACGGGTGTTTACGTCAGGCGCGAGGCGGCGGGCGAAGACGGAGCGGCGAAATTTCTGGTCTTGGCGATCAACTGCGCCCATTTGGGCTGCCCGGTCTCCTGGTTTCCGCAATCGGGTTTGTTCATGTGCCCCTGCCACGGCGGAGTCTATTACGCCGATGGCGAGCGAGCCTCGGGACCGCCGCCGCGGGGACTGTTTCACTGCGTGTGGCGGACGCGCGAGGATCAATTGGAAATCGAGGCTCCGCATTATCCCACGCTGCAAGACACGTTGACCGACAAGCAAGAGTCATGAACTGCAAAAAGGGGACATTCTACTTTTCTGAAAAACCAGAATGTCCCCTTTTTTCAAAGCGGAAGAGAGGTCGCCGATGATACGCCCCCTGCGAGCGATGTTCGACTGGTTCGACCGCCGGGCCGGCTTGAGCGCGGTGCTGCTGCCCATGATGCGGCATCCGGTCCCCCGCGGCATCGTCGGGCCGATGGGCTGGTGGTATGTCTTCGGCAGCGCGTCGATGACGCTGCTCGGACTGCAAATCGTCACCGGCATCGGACTGGCGCTGGTCTATGTCCCCGCCGCCGACCAGGCCTACGAGAGTCTGTTGTGGCTCGACTACCAGCAGCCGCTCGGCTGGTTTCTGCGGGCGCTGCATTACTACGCCGGCTCGGGCATGGTGGTGTTGGTGCTGGCCCACATGACGCAGGTCTTTTTGCACGGGGCCTACAAATATCCGCGCGAGCTGACGTGGATCGTCGGCGTGGTGCTGTTGGGTTGCACACTGGGAATGTTTTTTACCGGCCAGGTGCTGCGCTGGGATCCCGACGCTTACTGGGGACTGGCCGTCGGCGGCTCGATGGCCGGCCGCGTCCCCGAAGCCGGACCGACGGTCGTGCGATTGCTGCTGGGAGGACCGATCATCGGCGGCGACTCGCTGAGCCGGTTTTTTGCCCTGCACGTGTTTGTGATTCCCGGCGTGCTGCTGGCCGCATTGGGTCTGCACCTGTGGCTGGTGTTGCAACGGGGCGTCAGCGCGCCTCCGGTGCCGGGCGAAGTGGTCGACCCGGCCACCTACGATGCCACATATCATCGCGAGCTGGAAACCTCGGGTGTGCCGTTCGCGGGCGAGGCCATGCTGAAGGACATTTTGTTTTCGGCGCTGGTGGTGATCGTGGTGGTGGCGATCGCGGCAATCGTCGGGCCGAAGGGTCCGACCGGTCCTCCCGATCCAACACTGGGCGGGGCCAACCCGCGGCCGGAATGGCCGTTTTTGTGGCTGTTTGCCTTGCTGTCGCTCAGCCCGCCAGGGGCCGAAACTTTCATTATCCTGGTCTTTCCGCTGATCTTGATCGGGTTGCTGCTCGTTGTGCCGCTGGTCAGCAATCGGGGCGAACGGGCGCCCAGCCGGCGGCCGGTGGCGGTGCTGGCCGTGGTGACGATCTATGCGGTGCTGGGGGCGTTGACCTACGAAGGGGCGACTTCGCCGTGGTCGCCGGTGATGACCGCCTGGAGCGGCGACGCGGTGCCAATCGCCATGGTCAAGGGGCGGTCGCCGGTCGAACTGATGGGTGCGGTGGTGTTTCAGAACAAGAATTGCCGGAACTGTCACGCGTTGGACGGAGTCGGCGGGCGTCGCGGGCCCGATCTGAGCCTGATCGGCGCGCAGTTGACGCGGGGACAATTGATCGATCAGATTTCGAACGGCACGCCGGGGGGCGGGAACATGCCGGCCTACGGCAAGCAGGTCAGCCCGGCCGAGATGAGCGCCATGGTCGAGTTTTTGAGTGCGTTGCGACCCGACGAATAAGGGCGGGCAATACTACGATGAGTCGCGAGTGAAAAAAAATAACCTTGGCTTGGGCAACTGGTAGCAGCGGCCCAAGCCAAGGCGTCCTTCTGGCTAGCGGAAGCCAGAGCGGTTCGGTCACTCAGAGTCTAGGAAAAAACGGACTAGGAAAAGACGGACTAGGAAAAGATGTAGCCCTCTTCGCCGTGTTGGGTCAGATCGAGCCCTTCCATTTCTTCCTCTTGAGAGACGCGTAGTCCAATCGTGGCATCGAGCAGCTTCAACAGAATCACCGACACCACGGCCGCGAAGGCCCAAGAGATGATGGTGGCGATGATTTGTCCCTTGAGGACGCCGCCCCCTTCGAGCAGGCCCAGCGGCTCGCCTTTGCCGATATCGAAAACGGCGCGGGATGCGAAGACGCCGGTGAGAATCGCACCGAGCGTTCCGCCAAGGCCGTGGACGCCGAAAGCGTCGAGCGAATCGTCGTAGCCGCACTTCGGCTTCAGCCACGAGCAGGTGAAGCTGCACATCACGCCGGCGGTGGCGCCCATGATGATCGCCGACATCGGCGTGACAAAGCCGGCGGCGGGCGTAATGCAGACCAATCCGGCAACGGCTCCGGACGAGGCACCCAGCAGCGTCGGTTTGCCCCGGTGCAGCCACTCGACCACCGGCCAGGCAACCGCTCCAGCCGCGGCCGAGAAGTGGGTGGCCGCAAAGGCACTGGAAGCGATGCCGTCGGCCGCCAAGGCGCTACCGGCGTTGAAACCAAACCAGCCAACCCACAGCATGCCGGCACCGAGAGCGGTGTAGGTCAGGTTGTGAGGCGGCATCGGTTCGGTCGGAAAGCCGATCCGTTTGCCAAGGACCAGGGCACAGATCAGCGCGGAGACGCCCGAGCTGATGTGAACGACGGTCCCACCGGCAAAATCGAGGGCGCCGCCGCCAAAGGACGCGGCGTGCTCCGAGCCATAAAACAAGATTCCCTCGCCCCACACCCAATGGCAAAGCGGGCAGTAGACGATCAATCCCCACAAGATCGAAAACACGACCATCGCGCTGAATTTCATTCGCTCGGCGAAGGCCCCGCAGATCAGCGCGGGAGTGATGATGAAGAACATGCCTTGAAACAGCATGTGCGTCAGCAAGGGAATATTGAGCGTCGGATGAAGCGGAATGTCGGAAGCGCCGGGCGCACCCGAGGTCCCTTCGACCCAGGTGGCTTCCACACCTTTCATGAAAAAGTAATCCGTGTTTCCGATCCAAGCCCCTTTGCCGCCGAAGGCGAGCGAGTAGCCGACGGTTCCCCAAATCACCGTCATCAGGCCCATCAAGAAGATGCACTGCATGATGACGCTGTTCACGTTCTTTTTCCGGACCAAACCGCCGTAGAACATGGCCAGGCCGGGCACGGTCATGAACAATACCAGCGCGCTCGACGTGAGCATCCAGGCGTTGTCGCCGCGGTCAAGCTCATGGACCGGCGGCGGATTTTCAGCCGGCACCGTTCCATCGGGAGAGACGTACGTCTCTTTGGCAGGCGGCCGGTCGGCGGTCTCTTGGGCCCAAACACTGGCTCCCAATCCGATCACCACCGCCAGCGCAAGCGCTGACGGAAAACACGACTCGAACAACTTTTTCATCATTTGGCCTCGCTATATGAGAAGGACTAACTTGGAAATAAAAGATCCAGGAATCAACACGCGCCGCCAAGCCGGGCAACGTGTCACCGACGTTGGTCAAACCGGCGGTAAGCATAGCAATCAAAACGAGCTTTGTCGCAGCGGTCGCGCGAGGCCGGTCCACAGCAATTGAGGCGGCGTGCAACGACGTGGCGGCACGACGGCCAGCCCAAGGCGACTAAAAGCACCGTGACCTGAAAACCGTGACCGGGGCACGGCGACCGGGGAACGGCGGTACGACGCAGCCACTCAAACCTGCAATTTGACTCGCAAGCGATGCAGCGTGATTAATCGCGAGGATGTCCGCGTCGGGCACAGAGGCGACACCGCGGCCACCGAGGGCAAGCGGTTGAAAAGAGCGGTGCAGCAGACAAAAAACGGTCCTTGGCTCGCTCCGCACGTTCGCCGGGCCAACTCGCGGCCTCGGTCGACCGGCGCGCTCGTGCAATTCCAAGGACAACCATGCGTGGCGGCCAGCAGCGTTGGCTTACTGCTTGAACTGGCCGCGAGAGGCCCATCCCAACGGACAATGCCGGAGATTGAGCCGGAGATGGCAATGAAAAAGGCCAGCGCTGGAGCAAGCAATTTCGGCGGCATGGGGGCAAACTCTGCGGAGAAGGCAACGGGCTCGCCAGCAGGGGAAAGGCCCGCCGGCTCGGACACCCCCACGCGCACATGGCAAGCCGTGGCGGGCGAAATTCGAGCCGGTCCGTCTCATCGGATTAGCACATGCCGTGCCGAATGTCTTCGCACTCCGATCGACTCACGGCAAAACAACTTGGCTTCGTACAACTTAGCGGCATCTGGAAAATATCGAGAGCCGCCGCGCGACAACGCATGACCAGTGCGTCTGCTTTTGATGATGGCAAGCGATGCCATCTATCCCGGCATTTTGCAACCCCTGTGGCAAGCCACGATCGAACGAGCGAATCAATTTGCGGATTGGCGCCGTAAATAATCTTCGATCGGCCGCATGTCGAACGGTTTCAGCACTGGCACCGTTGCCGATTGCCCGTCGACCGTCTGGTAACGTTCGCTGGCGGCGATTTCAAAGGTGCCGAGCAATTCGACGTCGGCCGACGCTTCCCACTCGGCTGTTGGCACGCCCCGTATTTTGAATAGCGGACGCTGGTGGACCACTTCGGAGACCGATTGTTTGTTGCGGGTGACGATCACGGTCATGTGAAACGCGCAGCGGACCAGCGCTTCGTTGGGCCCGAGCACCTGCTCGACATAGACTCCCCCCCCCGGCAAACGACCGATCTGACCGGCGCGGGGGGGGAAATGGAGTGTCGGCACGAGGATCCGCTCGCGGGTGCGCAGGGCTTTGAGGTCGGCTTCGGTCTGGCGGATCGTGCCCGCCTTGTCGGGCGTGACGACCTGGCCCGATTTCAGTCCGCGGAGCAACTCTTCGAGTTTGAGGATCGTGCCGTAGCGGAGGGTGTCGCATTCCTGGGCAAAGGCTTGCAGCGGTGCCGACAACGGGGCCGCGCGGGCGGTCTGTGCCGACGCCACGGCCGAGCCGGCGGCCCAGGCCGCGAGCGTGGCAACGATGGCCAGGAGCTTGCGCAGGGCCGAGTGTCGAGGAAAAACGATCATGCTGGCTCGGTTTCCAAAGGCGAGTGCGTGAGCGAAGGACGCGCCGGCGGAAGGCTGCGGAGATTGGGGGCCGGTGCGTCTCCAATCCATTGTTTCAGGTTTTCCATGTCGCGGCTATCAGCTTTTGCCGCTGGTGTTTGCACTTCGGGGCCATCTTGCCGCGATGAGACAGGAAGGGAAGCCGAAAGGCCGGGCCGGTCCTGTCTGTTTTGCCGCGTCTGGCAGTTGTGCGGCAGAGTGGAGTCGCGCTCGGCGTGTTCCCTGGGCAAAGCCGGACGGGGTCGCGAGGCCAAGTTGACGCCGGGGGGGATTGGCGGCCGATCTGTATGGATGGGAAGACCGGGGCGCTTGCGTACCTAAGTCTTCCCGGCGCCAAAGGGGCAGAAATCGCTCGCTGGCGCCACAATAGGAAAGTTGTTGGGCATGGACGCGCCCACGGTTGAGCTAGCCGGACCGATCCGGCGGCGAACAATTCGCCCACCGCGAAAGCGACCATGCTGGAACAACGTAACCTCAAACTCGATCTTGTTGCGCTTGCGCTGATCGCGCTGAACGTCTTTTTGGGTTTGGCCCTGGCCACCTACGACCCGGCCGACCCTCCCAGCACACTTGTCTATCCGGCCAACGCGCACGCGGTAAACGCCTGCGGCCGTAGCGGTGCCTGGATCGCCCACACCCTGTTCGAGGGGTTCGGCTGGAGCGCCTGGTACATCCTGGTTTCGCTGATCGTCTTCGACGTCCGGCTGTTGTCCCGCCGACCGATTGTCGATCCGTGGCTGCGGGCCGCCGGTTGGCTCGGTTCGGTCCTCGGATTGACGACCCTGTCGTCGATGACGCTGGGCCGGTTGTCTCCCGGTCCGGCCATCGGCGCCGGAGGTTATCTGGGGGCGGCCGGACGGACCTGGTTGCAAATGCACTTCGCCAATGCCGGGGCTTACATCCTGGCTCTGTCGACTTTTGCCGCCGGGCTGCTGCTGTGTACCGATTACGTGCTGGTGCAACTAGCCTGGGGAATCGCCGGCCGGGCCGGGCGAATCCTCGGCTCGCGCGGGCCGCTGGCCTCGGCCAGGCGTAACCCAGCCGCCAAGCCAATCGCCAAACTAAAAGACGATTGCCAGGTCGGGGCGCCGGTTGCCGATGAGCCGACGATCAAGATTCTCGGCAAGTCGAAGAGCGATGACGTGAACGAACAGGAAGAAGAAGATGTCGTGCCGATTCGCAAGAAAACGGCCGCAGCAGCAGCCGCTGCTGCCGCCGAGGCCGCCGCCGAGGAGGACGTCGACGAAGAGACTGCCGACGAAGAAACGAGCGAAGCGGAAGCCGCGGTCGCCACCGCCGGCGCGACGCAGTCGGCGGCCGACAAAGAGAAACCGGCTCGCAAGCCGGTGCGCGGCAAGACCGGCGCCACCGACAACCGCGACGAGGTGATGCAAGAGCTCGACGCCGCCGCCCGGGCCGTCGAAGAAACTCCCGATTATCAATTGCCGTCGATTGAAATGCTGTTGGAAGGGGAAGAGATCCACTTCGAGGAGCACGAGAAGGAAGTCCGCCGCAAGGCGAAGATTCTGGAAAAGACGTTCCTGGATTTCGGTTTCAAGATCAAGGTGAAGGATATCGAGACCGGGCCGGTGATTGCCCAGTTCGAGATCGAATTGGAGCCGGGTCTGCGGCTGTCGAAAATCACCAGCCTGGCCGACGATCTGGCGATTGCGCTGCGGGTGCCCAGCGTGCGGATCGTGGCCCCGATTCCGGGCAAGAACACGGTCGGCATCGAAGTCCCCAATGCCGAGCGGCAATTGGTTCGTATTCGCGACGTGATCGAAGAGGCCAACGCCAAACAACTGCGAAAGATGGGCATCCCGCTTTACCTGGGCCAGGACGTGTCGGGCAAACCGATCGTCGTCGACCTGGCCACCCTGCCCCACTTGCTGATTGCCGGCCGGACCGGCACGGGCAAGAGCGTGTGCCTCAACTCGATCATCATTTCGATGTTGATGACCCGCCGGCCGGATGAAGTGCGGATGTTGATGATCGACCCCAAGATGGTCGAATTGAGCCCTTACAAGACGCTGCCGCATTTGATGCATCCGGTGGTGACCGACATGCGGAAGGCCGAGGCGATTCTGGCCTGGGCCGTCGAGAAGATGGAAGAACGCTATGCCCTGTTGGCCCGCGCCGGCGTGCGTCACATCAGCGTCTACAACCAACTAGGCGAAGAAGAGTTGATGGACCGGCTCGAGCCGGAGAACGACGACGAGCGGTCGCAGATTCCGCAGTATTTGCCCTACATCGTGATCGTGGCCGACGAAATCGCCGACTTGATGATGACCGCCGGCAAAGAAGTCGAGCAGCACATTATCCGCCTGGCGCAGAAGAGCCGTGCGGTCGGCATCCACCTGGTCCTGGCCACTCAGAAGCCGACCGTCGACGTCATCACCGGTTTGATCAAGTCGAACTTGCCGGCACGCATTGCCTTCCAAGTCGCCAGCCGCACCGACAGCCGGGTCGTGCTCGACGAAATGGGAGCCGACAAACTGTTGGGCAACGGCGACATGCTCTTCCTGTGGCCCGGCACCAGCACCCTGCTGCGCGGACAGGGAACGTATGTCAGCGACGACGAAATCAACAAAGTGATCGAGTTCGTCGGCACGACCGAGCCGCAGTTCGCCAAAGAACTGGTCCAGCTCAAACTGCCCGAGGCCGATGGCGAGAAATCGGGCAAGCTGCCAAACCGCGACGAAATGTACGAAGCGGCCGTCGATCTGATCGTTCGCGAGGGACGGGGGAGCGTGTCGCTGTTGCAACGCGGTTTGGGCATCGGCTATGGCCGGGCCGCCCGACTGGTCGACTACATGGCCGAAGATGGCATCGTCGGTCAATACAACGGCTCGCAAGCCCGCGAGGTGCTGCTCACGGTCGAACAGTGGGAGGCGATGAGTGGCGGCGGAGAGGGTTCGGCCGCGGCCGCCAAAGCGAGTCCGCCCGCCAAGCCGAGCGCCAAGGCGGCAAAAAAGATCGTCCGTCCGATCGTAGAAGAAGAAGAAGCATTCGACGACGATGCGGGGCACGAGGAGGACGAAGCCGACGACGAAGTGGATGATGGGGTGGACGACGAAGCGGACGACGAGGCCGATATCTTTGCCGAGCAAGAACCAGCCTTTGACGTAACGGACGAAGATGCCGACGACGAGACGGATGAAATCGACGACGAGCAGGATGATGCGGACGACGGGCGCGACGACGCCGACGACGACACCGAACTGGCCGACTCCGACGAACCGCCCGGTCGGCCGGGTCGAGCAAAGTCGGAGAAGCCATCGCCCAGCCCGGCCCGCAAAAAGCCTGGCCGGCAGGATCGAGCCAAAAGCGCGTGATGCCGGAAAAGCCTGCCTGGCACTCGCTTCGAGCAGCCGAGACGAGCGAAACGCACATTTGGCTCCCGGGATCGCCCCACGCGAAGCGCGCCTGGTGAACCAGCACGCTACTGCCGGAATGCCTCGACCGCTTGGGCAGCGCCGGTCCAGTCGCCGGCACGAGCTTTTTGGAAGACGCCCTCCAGGCTCTGAAAGCTTTGGTCCGTGAGTTGGCCCGCGTTATGGCAGGCCCGGGCTCGATTGGCGTACTGATCGAGCCAGTGGGCGTCTTTGTGCGCAATCGCGCTTTGAATCGCGTCGAGCAAGTGGTCGATGTAAACCGACGGCGGCGGCGGGCCGCCACACCCGAGCACCGTGACAAGCATGATCAGGTACAGGATTCGCATGGTCAATTGCCCTGGTTATAGTCAAAGAGAATCACCTCGCCGCCCGCTCTGCTGAGCAAGGCGGCGATATCCTGGAGGGTGAGCGTGTCGGGGATGAAACTGACCGATCCGTCTCCCCACGCGACGTTGCTGCCGCCGGGGTGAAACGAATAAATCTCGCTGTCATTGCTGCAATTCACGGCGCAGGTGCCGGGCACGAAGCCCGTACCGTCGTCCATCGACCCGTTGGTGGCGATGTAATTGAGCGGGTCGGCCCAAGCGCCACCCCCCTGCGGGTTCGGACCGGCGTTGACCACTCCCAGGTTGCCATAGAATGTCGGCCGCCCCGCGTCTTCGACCGCCAAGATCGTGTTCGACGCTCCATCGGTAATATCCTTGAAGCGCGTCGGACTGGCCGGCGGCTGGGCGATGATGCCTCCGGCGGCGGTGATCGTAATGCCCATCGCGCCCAGTTCCGTGCCGGCGTCCGGAGCGTAGTCGCTGCGGCCGAAAATCATGCCGTCGGGATAGCTGATGGTTAAACCGAAGTTATTGAAGCTCGCGGCCAGTGCGGTCGTGTAATCGACCGTCGGGTTGCCTTGGGCCGACGGGCATAAGAAACCGGGCAGTGGGGTCGAGTAGGCGGTATTCGTTCCGACGGGCGCGGGCAGGTTGGCCGGATTGAAAAAGCTGGTGTTGCCCGTCTGGAGAATCAGGCCCGAGACGGTCGCCTGTTCCAGAAATGGCAGGACCACGACGAACGCCGACGGGCCGTAGCTTGCAACCGATTTGTTCGACACGGCGGGGTCGGGCGTGGGAAGGGCTGTATAGGCCGTCGGGAAATAGTGTCGGGTGGCCTCGAAGCTCAGGAAGGCGAGGCCGATCTGCTTGAGATTATTCGTGCATTGCGTTCGCCGCGCGCTTTCGCGGGCCGACTGCACCGCCGGCAGCAACAGTGCGACCAGCAGCCCGATGATGGCGATCACGACCAGCAGTTCGATGAGGGTGAAACCGGTCTGGGGCTGCCGGGTGGCTGATCGGCGGACCGGCAAAGGGGGACATTGGGAGGGCATGGAAAAAGCTTTCGAGCGGGAGCGGCTGAGGGTTTTCGTTATATCGTAACAAAATATTCGTAGTGATCAACAATTTAATTTTGAGTGATCGAAAACTGATTGCAATCCATTCAGCTCGATGGACTTGCGGCGGGGCCAGCCACCGGGGAGTTGACAAGGCGGGAGGGGGGACCGTAAGGTAGATTTGAAAATCGAGGCCTTTTTGCAGCACCAACCGTGCAGGCGTTTTCGATCGATGCATCCCATGACATCCCATCTCCGCTTCGAATTGCCGGTCGGAACCTGCCCTGTTCCGTGCGGTCGAGCGGCGATGATTACGGAGGTACGGCCGTAGGGGCAAACGCCGTCCGAGTGAAGGACAGTTGCCAGCCCTGAGGCCAGTGGTCTTAGGGCTGTTTTCGTTTCCCGTTTGCGTTTCCTGTTTTCGTCAGCCGCGGGCCAAGGTTTGGCGGTGCTCGCGGCGGCGAAAGTTCCCCGCGCGACGTTACCGCTTGGCAATCCCCCCAGGAGCGTGTTGAAAAATTGGGACAGGCACCTCACCTGGTGCACGTCCGCCCGAAATTCGGCTGGCACGTTCAGAGCCAGTCCCATTTTTCAATCGCCTATTAGGCCGTTTGACTCTATGCGCCGGATCCAAATCTACGACACCACGCTCCGCGATGGCAGCCAAGGGGAAGGGATCAGCTTTTCGCTGCAGGACAAGCTGCTGATTGCCCAGCGGTTGGACAGCCTTGGCTTCGACTTCATCGAAGGGGGCTATCCGCTGTCGAACGAAAAAGACACGCAGTTCTTTCAGCGCGTGTGGGATCTCGACCTGAAGCACGCGCAGATCTGCGCCTTCGGCATGACGCGGCGGCGCGGCATCAAGGCCGAGGACGATCCGGGCATGAAGGCGCTCGTCGCCTCGCGAGCCCCGGTGATCACGATCGTCGGCAAGACGTCGGTGTTTCACGTCGTCGAGGTGCTACGCGTTTCACTGGAAGAGAATCTGGCGATGATCGCCGAAACGGTCGCCTACTTGCGTGCCCAGGGGCGACGGGTAATCTACGACGCCGAACATTTCTTCGACGGCTGGAAACTGAACGCCGACTATGCCGCCCAGACGATCCGCGCCGCGGCCGACGCCGGCGCCGAAACGATCGTGCTGTGCGACACCAATGGCGGCACCATGCCCGAGGAAATCGTCCGCTATACGGGCGAAGCCATCGCGGCGGTGCCGGTGCCGATCGGCATTCATTGTCACAACGACTGCGAATTGGCCGTGGCCAATTCGTTGGCCTCGATCGACGCCGGCGCCGTGCAGGTGCAAGGAACGCTCAACGGTTTTGGCGAGCGGTGCGGCAACGCCGATTTGATTTCGATCGTCGCCAACCTGGCGCTGAAAAAACCGGGCTATGAAGTGCTCGACAACTCGGGCGTGGAGCATCTGACCGAACTGTCGCGGTTCGCTTACGAAACGGCCAATCTCCGCTTCCAGGCCAACCAGCCCTTCGTCGGCTCCAGCGCGTTCGCCCACAAGGGAGGAATGCACGTTCATGCCGTCTCGCGCGTCGCCCAAAGCTACGAACACATCGCTCCCGAACGGGTTGGCAACGAACGCCGCATTTTGATCAGCGAGCTGTCGGGCCGGTCGAACATCATGGCCATGACGGCCGGGCACGACATCCAGCACGACCGCGAGCTGATGGACAAAATCCTCGCCCGCGTGGTCGAGCTGGAAAGCCGGGGCTATCAGTTCGAGGCGGCGCAAGGTTCGTTCGATCTGCTGATCAAGCGCTGTGCCGGCACGTTCCGGCCTCACTTCGAGCGGCTGAATTTTCGGGTGAATGTCGAAACCGCCGGAGCGGCGGCCGACGGGGCCGCCAACCTGGTGACCGAGGCGACCGTCAAGCTGCGAATTGGCGAGTCGATCAAGCACGAGGTGGCCGAGGGGGACGGGCCGGTCAACGCGCTGGATGCCGCACTGCGCAAAGCCCTGGCCGAGGCGTTTCCGAACCTGGCCGACATGCAGCTTGTCGATTATAAAGTCCGCGTCATCAACACCGAGGCGGGCACGGCCGCCGTGGTCCGCGTGGTGATTGAAAGCCGCGACGAGCACGAAGTGTGGGGAACGGTCGGGGTGAGCGAAAACGTGATCGAGGCCAGTTGGATCGCCCTGGTCGACAGTTTCGAATACAAACTGTGCAAGGATGAAGCGACGGTCAAGAAACTGTGAAAGCCCACGACATGGATGCGAGCATTTCGGAAAAAGCGTCAGCCGAGCTGCCTAAACAGTATGATCACGGCCAGGCGCAGGCGCGCTGGTATCCGTTCTGGCTGGAAAAGGGATACTTTCATAACGAGCCTGGCGCGGTCGACGAGTCGGGCCGGCCGCGATTGCCCTACAGCATCGTCATTCCGCCGCCGAACGTGACCGGTGCTTTGCATCTGGGGCACGCCCTGAACAATTCGCTCCAGGACATTCTCGTTCGCTGGAAGCGGATGCAAGGCTTCAACGTCCTGTGGATGCCGGGAACCGATCATGCCGGCATCGCCACGCAGGCGGTCGTCGAGCGGCGATTGCTGGAAGAAGAAAAAAAGACGCGGCACGATCTGGGCCGGGCAAAACTGGTCGAGCGAATCTGGGCCTGGAAAAACGAATACGAAACCCGCATTCTCGGCCAGCTCCAGCAGATGGGCTGTAGCTGCGACTGGCAACGGACGCGGTTCACCCTCGACGAAGTCTGCGCCCGGGCGGTCCGCGAAACGTTCTTCAAGATGTTTCGCGACGGACTGATCTATCGCGGACAGCGGCTGGTGAACTGGGATTCGTTTTTGCAAACGGCCGTCAGCGACGACGAAGTTTTTCATGAAACGGTAGCGGGGCACTTCTGGCATTTTCGCTATCCGGTGATCGACCCGGCCCCCGGCGAACCGACGCATGTGGTGATCGCCACCACCCGGCCCGAAACGATGCTCGGCGATACGGCCGTGGCGGTCCATCCCGATCCGGCCGCCGCGCTCGATCGGGCCGAAGCCGAGTTGAAAGCAAAGCTGAGTGCGGCGGGCGAAAAGGAAACGCCGGCCATCCAGGCCGCGCTCGACGAAATTGCCACGCGCCGCCGCGAACTGTTGCCGACACTCGAGAAGCTGGCGGCGATGGCCCGCGCCGGGCGCCGGCTGCGGCTGCCGCTGGTCGATCGCGAAATTCCGCTGGTTGCCGACGAGTGGGCCAAGCCGGAACTGGGATCGGGCTGCGTCAAAATCACGCCAGCCCACGATGTGAACGACTACGAAGTCGGCAAGCGGCAAGAGTTGCCGATGATCAACATCCTCAATCCCGACGGCACCCTGAACGCCAACGCCGGCAAATATCAGGGGCTGAAGATCTTGGTGGCTCGCGAGCGCGTGGTGGCCGATCTCGAAGCGCTGGGGCTGGTCGGCGAGATCGAGGATCGCGAAATCGAGCTGGCTCATTCCGATCGCTCGAAGACGCCGATCGAGCCTTATCTGGCCGACCAGTGGTTCATTCGCATGCAGGATCTGGCTCAATCGGCCATGGATGCCGTGAGCGATGGCCGGGTGAAAATCATTCCCACGCGCTACGCCAAGGGCTATCTCGATTGGCTGGGCGAAAAGCGAGACTGGCCCGTCAGCCGGCAACTTTGGTGGGGACATCAGATTCCGGTTTGGCACAAGACCGGAACAATCGCGGCGAAAGCGGCTGAAGCGCTGCGTGCCAAAGTCGTCGAGTGGGAGCAGGTCGGCCGCGTCGCGCTCTCGGGTTCGCTGACCGACGAGTCGTGCCTGGTTTGCGTTCGCCAAGAGAACGACGCCGAAGTCGTGACGGCGCTCGATGCGAGCGGGGCGTTCACGCGCGATCCCGACGTGCTCGACACGTGGTTCAGTTCGGCGCTGTGGCCCCATTCAACCTTGGGTTGGCCCGAGGAGACGCCCGAGCTGGCGTTCTATTATCCGACCAGCACGCTGGTGACGAGCCGCGACATCATCACGCTGTGGGTGGCGCGGATGGTGCTGACCGGTTTGTACAACATGGGCGAAGTGCCGTTTCGCGACGTCTTCATCCATCCCAAAATTCTGGACGGCTTTGGCGAGGGAATGTCGAAGTCGAAAGGGAACGGCGTCGATCCGCTCGACGTAATCGACAAATTCGGCGCCGATGCTCTGCGCTTCGCCCTCTGCCAGATGACGACCGAAACGCAAGACGTGCGGATGCCGGTCGAATTCGAGTGTCCGCACTGTCAGACGCTGATCGAGCAGACGAAGAAGAATCGGATTCAGCCGCGCGTCGAATGCAAGAAATGCGGTCAGCCCTTTTCGACGCAGTGGGCGAGCAAGCCGGCAGACACCGCTCTCGCGCGCGGAGCGGTGACGAGCGAGCGGTTCGAGCAGGCTCGCAATTTTTGCAACAAGCTATGGAACGCCAGCCGGTTCGTGCTGATGAACCTGGAAGGTTACACGCCGGCGCCGGTCACGGCAAAACAACTGGCGGTCGAAGATCGCTGGCTGCTGAGCCGGTTGGCGACGGTCACCGGCGAAGTGACGGCGGCGCTCGAGGGCTATCATTTTGCCGACGCTTCTCGGGCGCTGTACGATTTTGCCTGGAACGAGTTTTGCAGTTTTTATGTCGAGATGGTCAAGTCGCGGCTTTCGGATCCGGCCGCTCGCCCGGTGGCTCAGCGGATGTTGGCCCACACGCTCGACGTGCTGCTGCGGCTGTTGCATCCGATGGTCCCTTTCATCACCGAAGAGGTTTGGCAGCTTTTGGGTCAGTCGGCGCCGGAGCGTGGTCTCGACCGGCCGATAGCAGGTGCTGCTAGCATCATGATCGCTCACTGGCCGGCGGCCGACGTGGCCCGGCAAGATGGCGAGATCGAAGCCCGGTTTGCGCTGTTTCAACAGGTGCTGGGCGGACTGCGTGAAGTCCGCAGCCGACAAAACATTCCGCCCAAGACGCCCCTGAACTTCGTCGTCGTTTGCGAACCAAGCGAAGCGGCGCTGCTGGCGCCGATGGAGCCCTATTTTCTTTCGATGGCCAACGCCCACGCCACCGGTTGGGGACGCGAAGCGACACCGCCGGCCACTTCAACCGGCTTTCGGACCGCCGGGGTCGAGGTGCTGGTCGATCTGACGGGTCTGGTCGACGTGGGAGCCGAGATTGCCCGCAAGGAGAAGGAGCTAGCAGCGAAGACGGCGGCGATCGCGTCGAAGCAGAAGCAATTGGGCAATCAGAGTTTTATCAGCCGCGCGCCGGCCGAAGTGGTTGCCAAGGAACGTGCCGCGCTCGTGGAACTCGAAGAGCAACGGCGGTCGCTGACCGCCGAGCTGGCCGCGCTGCGGAAGCGGCCCTGAGCACGCACGACGATCGCTCGCGACAACAGTATTGACTTTGGCGGCACCGGCAGTGGTCCAGTTTGTGGTTGTCCGAAGTTGCATTATTGGCAGATGCGGGCGGTGACCATGAAAATTAACGAGGAACTACGACTGGTGGCGGCGCGGTGGCTGGCACCGTCGGCAGCGCTTTTGGTAGGAGCAATTGATCGCCTCTGCACGAAACGCAAGAATGGCGCGCGATGGAGTTCGGTTTGTTTCGATGGCCGCGACACTAACCCGGACGATCCGGACTCCTTGATCAATTTCCGCTCCTTTCACCTGGCGTCCCTGCGGCACTTTCGCGTCTGTCACAGGAACGAGGGGATATGGGAGATATCCGCGGTGTCCGGAGGAAGATTTCATGACGCCTTATTGGAGAACGTGATCGCCCGATTCGGCGCGCTGGAATTTGAAAGAATGCAGTCAGCAAGAGCCAGCTACATAAAGGATGGGCCGTATTTGAGCGATGACCCCAATGATCTCGGTCAGATTTCAATCGATTTTGGCTGGCGTACCCACGACGGACCACCGGGGTATTATTTGCAAGTAATGTGCTCCAACGCGCGATCGAGCGTTGCCACGCGATTTCGTTTTATCACCCGCGCGATAGAACAACTGGACGCGAAGGATCTCGTGCGCGTCGTGGGTGATGAACAAAGCTTCGCATTGAGGGCGGCCGACGGTTGGAGCTTGTACGAACTAGAAGATGTGGCTGGACAACTTCCCCGTAAAGACCCACGTTATTTTCCGCTTGGCCCGTTTTCGTCATTCGCGGAGGTGTGGCGGCGCGCAGAGCGTTTTCGACACACTGCGTTGGATCAGCCAATTGACGAACTGTGGGTTGGGTGCACGGTGACGCCGGAGGTCTACGAGTCTCTGCATGAACAACTCAACGGGCTTGCGAATGATTGGCATGTTAATCTTTATGGTAGCTATGCGGACGGGATTAATCCGTATTCCGCCGAGCCCTCGCAATCGCCGAACGGTCGGTTTCCTGTTTTCAGATGGAAACCTGGGCGAGAGTTGGGCCATCTTTTCTACCAAGCCGACATCGTTCCGGCGCCCGAAGGGCGTTTTCTGGAAATCCGCAGCAACTGTGGGGACATGAAGAAACTGCTCAAGGAAGCGGAAGCCGCCGTGGGTGTTCCGTTTGTTCCCGCCGCAGTGAACGATTGAGTTCGGTGTGTCCCTCCGCCAATTGCAGAGCGGTCAAGGAGGGGAAGGGCTGGGCCGCTTCATCATGCCGCCAGACGTCGGGCAGGAACTGCTCCAGATTGCTCGCCGGCATCTGACCGATCTTTGGCCAGCACGCTGGTTAGATCGCGCTGAGGGTCTACACCGTCAGCGCCATCCACTGGTTCAACGCATAGATGCCTGTCCCGGCGGCCTGCGAGGTAAAACAGATTGACGCTCCGCGGCGCGGTTCAGAGCGTTTCGAGCAGATAGAGCTCGTCCATGCCGTCGCGGGCAGGATGCGGATCGGCCTGAGCGGCGAGCCGTGCGAACGCGTCGGTCCGCAACAGCACATAGCTGGCGCCAGAGCAAGGATCGATCACTTCGATCGGTCCGGCGCCGGCGGCGCCTCGCACGAGGTGCCGCTGTTCTTCGGTGAGGATGAGATGCATGTGCCATGCTCCTTCAGGTGGCGAGAGATCATTCTAGCACAGGCGCCCCCCCGGATTGCAATCGGCAGCGCGCGAAATTGGCGCTTTGCGGGCGAAACCTGCCGACAAACTTTGACGGCGGCGCAGTTGGCGCCGGGGGCAGAGCGCGGCGGGCGCCTAAGTCGAGTGTTGAAAAATTGGGACAGGCACAAGCGCGATGACCTTTTCTCTCGGGGTTTGCTCGATGCGGCTCGGAGGCGAGTCCCACTTTTCAACGGCCTGATAGTCGCCGAAGTGTGTCCAATTTCGGCTGCGCCCGGCTAGGCGGAGCCCGCGGCCAGGACTTATAATCGGATTTAGGTTAAATTGCAGGGAGATTTCTCCGGCGTTACAACCCGACCGATCAGAACCGCTGGGCGACAGGCAGACCGGCGCGCCGGCAAGCCGTTTTTTTTGAAGTCCTGAGCCGGGCGGTTGGCGGCGGGCGAGCGCATCCGTCGCCCGCGGTCTTGTGTGAGAGCGCCGCGGCGAACTACTCGAAAGTACAAAAGGGCCTTCTATGCCGGTCCACATGGAGTTGTCGCGGATCATCATCAGTGAGATCAACGACCAACAGGTGATCTATCTCAAAGAGGTGGAGGGGACTCGAACGTTTCCGATCTTGATCGGAATCTTCGAGGCGACGAGTATCGATCGTCGCGTGAAGCAATATCACTCGCCCCGTCCGCTGACGCACGATCTGCTGGTGAGCGTGGTCGACAGCATGGGAGGCCAGTTGCAGGACGTCGTGATCAGCGAGTTGAAAGATCACACCTACTACGCGAAGCTGCGCGTGCGTCACGAAGGGGAGTTGATCGAGATCGACGCCCGGCCGAGCGACGCCATCGCGGTGGCGGTGACGTGCGATCCGCAACTGCCGATCTACGTTTCCGAAGAAGTTCTGAACGACGTATTGGGAGACAACCCGTAGCGGCCATGGCGAGTTCCCCCCAGCCGCCGCTGGCAGAGTCGCGAGCTTCGCTGGGTCTGCCCGAGTTGGAGCAGGCGATTCACGCCCTCGACTCGCGAGCGCTGCTGGTGCCGCAGCGGATTCTGCGCCGGGTGATCAAGCAGCACGCCGGCATCCCCGGTTTCGGGCTGCGGGTGCCCCATCGCAAATCGTACATTCTTTCGCGCCACGATCTGTTGGCGATCGTCGAGCCGGCCGAACTCGACGCGGTCGGACCGGTGGTGCTGGCCGACACGGTGATCTTGCTGGCCCGGCCGTCGCCGCAGGCCATTGCCACACAGTCGGCCGATACGCTGCGCGTCAAGTATTGGCGGCTGTTGTTTCACGCCCGGGTCCATCTGGCGCTCGAACAGTCGCTGGCCGAAGACCGGTTTGGGCCGGAGAGTGCGCGGCAACGGATCGCCGAGTTGGGCGAAGCCGAATTCGCCGAGATCCGGTCGGTGCTGGGGCAAGAAGATTTTTTGCTGCCGCCGCGCGACGATTTTTCGATCTACGTCGAGTTCGCGGCCGTTTATCTGGAATTGAGGTATTTCGCCCGCCACTTGTTGCCGGCCTATTTTCCCGAGCTGCGGGATCTCGGCCGCGTGGACGACATCGTGGGCCAGGACCTGGACGCGGCGGGTTTACTGGCGGCCACGCGGCCGGCCGGCGCGCCCGACATGGCGCCGCGCGGCGAGCTGCCCGGCGGAGCGGCCCCTCCCCTGCCCCGGCGTGCCGAGCCATCGGTCTCGCCCCGGGCCAGGCGATCGGCCGAGCGTGCGGCCGAGCGGCTCGTGGAAAAGGCCGAGCGTGTGGCTCGGTCGGGCAATGTGGTGCGGGCGGCAATTTTGCGCACTCGGGCAGCCCAGCAACTCGACGGCCTCAATGCCTTGGCCGCGCGCGAGGCCGCCCAGGACGATCTGGCCCGGCTTGTCGAACGACTCGACGCGGTCTGCGGATTCAGTCCCGACGACCGCGAAGAATGGTCGCGGGCGTTGGTGCCGCTGTTGGACGATGCGGCCCGCGGCGTCTGGCCCCCCGAGGCACGCTTGCTCTATGACTTGCAGAAGGTTTGCCTCGATCAGGAGCGCGGAGTCTACGCGCTTAATTTCTGGCAATGGGCCTACTCGCTCGGACAAAAACCGCTCAAACGACCGCTGCCGGCGGAGCGGGACGTGCTGGTCGTCAAACATTTGGGAGAAGCGGCCGCGCGACTCCCGGCCACCCGCATTGGTGAGCGAGCCCGGCGCCGGCTGGAGACGCTGCTGGAAACCGCCTCGCAAACGGTGCAGGGGCAACTGCGGAAACAATTCCGCGGACAGATCGACTCGGTGCTCGATCGCGTGCGGCTGGTGCCGGCCAATCTGCCCGAGCGGGTGGCGCGGCAGAAGATGGTCGATGAACTGGTCGACCGGATCGTCAAGCAGGGATTTTTGGCGATGGGCGATTTGCGCGACGCGCTTTCGCGCAACAATCTCAAGCTGCCCGACGTCGACACCGTCGGTTTCGATCGCTGGGTGGCCGGGGACCAATTGCTGGAGATCGATCGCCTGCTGGCCGACGAGTTGGACGGCGTTTATCGCAGCGGCGAAATCTACATGCGTTTGCCGCAGCGGCTCAGTTCGCTGGCCTTCGGCACTCCGCTGGGTCGATTTTTGACCCGCTATGTGGCGATTCCTTTTGGCGGAGCCTATCTGGCGCTGGAAGGAATTTATCACCTGATCCAGCTATTGCTGTGGGTCTTTGGCGTGTCGAGCGCTCAGGAACACTCGCCTACCGTTCAAGGACACTATGGATCGCTCGCCTGGTGGCTGACGGTGGCGGGGCTGGGCATTTTCTTGGAGGCCGTGCTGCATCACGCCGGTTTTCGCAAGGGCTGCCTGGAATTCGCCTGGGCCATCGGACGGCTCGGCCGCTGGCTGTTGGTCGATTGCCTGGCGCAGGTATTGCATTTGCCTTGGGTGCGGGCGATTCTGGCCAGCCCCTATTTTCGGTTGGCCGAGCGCTATGTCATCAAGCCGGCGTTTATTTCGTCGCTGCTGGCCGCGCTGTTTTGGGTTGCGGCGGGAGAGGTCATTTCGGCCGGATGGGGCACGGGATTGTTTCTCACCGTGACGGTGCTGGTCAACTCGCGGCTGGGGCGCGACGTCGACGAGTTGCTGACCGACTTGATCGTGCAGACCTGGTACCACATCCGCATCCACATCTTCTCGGCCCTCTTCCGGTTCATCGTCGAACTGTTTCAACGCTTGCTCGAAACGATCGAGCGGCTGCTCTATACCGTCGACGAATGGCTGCGGTTCAAGGCCGGCGAGCGGCCGGGCACGACAGCGTGCAAGGTGATTCTGACGCCGGTGTGGCGCGTGTTGAGCTATGTCATCCGCATCTTCGTCAATCTGCTGATCGAGCCGCAGATCAATCCGATCAAACACTTTCCGGTGGTGACGGTCTCGCACAAGTGCATCTTGCCGTTTCTGCCCCTGCTGACCACGATTCTTTCCGGACCGCTGGGGCCGGTGTGGGCCAAAACGATCGCCACGCCGACGATCTTTCTGGTCCCCGGCGTGTTCGGCTTCTTGGCCTGGGAGCTGAAAGAGAACTGGCGGCTCTACGCCGCCAACCGTCCGCGCGATTTGAAGCCGCTGTTGGTCGGCCATCACGGCGAAAGGATCACCGAATTCCTGCACCCTGGATTTCGCAGCGGCACGCTGCCGAAGATTTATGCCCGGCTGCGCAAGTCGACGCGCCGTTCGATGCACACCGGTCGCTTGCGTTCGAGTGCCCGGCAAACCAAACAACTGGCGGGGGTCGAAGAGCATCTGCGCCGCTTCGTTCAGCGCGATTTTTTGATGCTGCTGTGCGCCAGCCGTGGCTGGCATGGCGATCCGCTGGTGTGCGGCGAAATCCAAACGGGAACGAATCGCATTCTGATCGAGCTGTATGCCGCCGAAATGCGCGGGCCGAGCGTCTGGATCTCGCTGGAAGATCAGGCCGGTTGGCTGGTGGCCAGCATCGATCGGCGCGGCTGGCTCGATCAGCTTTCGCCCGGCCAACGGGGGACGCTGGCCAACGCGCTGGCCGGCTTTTATAAACTGGCCGGGGTCGACCTGGTCCGCGAACAACTCGACGCCCACCTGCCGCCGGAGACCGAGACCTACGCCATCGAGCAGCGTGGGCTCGTCGTGCGGAGTGTCCACGACGACCATCCCGAGGTCGTGTTCGCAGTGGCCGATTGGCCACCGGCCGCCGCCGGGGCACCGCCGTGGCCGCAAGAGAGCCGCTATCCAAAGCGGCAGGAGCTGATTTTTTCGGCCCGGCCGATCGCCTGGAACGATTGGATCTTGGCCTGGCAACGCGACCAGACAGCCGGCAGCGTGCAGCCGATTCCGCTGGCCGACACACACTTGTTGCCTGGGGTGGAGTAGATCGCCGCCCATCGGCACTCTGTTGCAATCACCGAATTGCAAGTCGGCGTGTCCTCAGACGCGCCTATTTGCGAGTGCGACCTTTGGCAACGCTTTGGTCAAAGAGCGATTCGGCTTGTTTTCCCACGCGCTTCAATTGCTGTTCGAGCTGTCGCAGTTCTTGACGCGAAAGTCCTGCAAACACTTCCTCCATGGTCTCGACGTGCGCGCGGAAAATTGGCGTGATGACGGATTTCCCGCGGGGGGTCAAAGCAACGATACGCACTCGGCGGTCCTGGGAGCACTCGGCGCGGCTCACCAAGCCTTTGGCGACCAGCCGGTCGACGGCCACGCTGATCGATCCGGGAGTCAGATTGACTTTCGGACCGATCACATTGACGGGGAGCGGTCCCTTGTGAAGCAGGGCCTCCAGGACGGCGAAATCCGAAAGCCCCAAGCCGGTTTCTTCGAGGTTCGCCAGTGCATATCGGGTAATGGCCTGCATCGCCTTCATCATCACCAGCCAGGCATGCACGGGCGTCGAAGTGTCTTGCTTCATGGAAGTTGCCAAAATCTTGGGAAAGTTAGCCAATCAGCCCCTTAACTATACCATCAAATCAATTATATTGACATCAAGATAATTGACTCCAATGGAGGTGGCCGATACGATTGATTGGCGACGTTATTCACTGGCGCGGTGCTGGCAGCCTGGCGAGCCGGCAGCAATTGCCAAAAGCACTCAAGTCAAAAAGGGGGACCTCATGAAGATTCTGGCGACCATCGCGCGATATCTGCTCGCGTTAATTTTCCTCGTCTTTGGTTTGAACGGTTTTCTGCATTTTATTCCGCAGCCGCCGCCCGCCTCTGAACTGGCCAAGCAGTATTTCACGGTGATGTTTACCTCGCACTACCTGGTGTTTGTGTTCGGGCTGCAACTGATCGCGGGCGTGTTGTTTCTCTTTCCACGAACCGTTCCGTTGGCGTTGACCGTCGCTGGGCCGTTGATCGTCAACATTCTGCTTTTCCATGCGCTGATGGATCCGGGCGGAATTGTGCCAGGTCTCGTGGTGACGGCTCTCTGGTTCGTCATTTTCTGGCAGTTCCGCGCGGCTTTCTTTGGAATTCTCTTCACCGAAGCACCTTCGGATCGCTCTCGATGACGTCTCGACCGTTCACTGCCACAGCGTACAATTAGCCATGTCCAAAAACGCGACGCAGCCGCCAGCGATGCACCGAGGCCGCCCCAAGATTCTGTCGCCGACGAGTAGCAGGCAGCCGACTGCAAGTCGCTCGCGGTTTGAACTGTATCGAGACAAGGTCAGGCGGAAGGAATTGCCCCACGGCGGCATGCCCTCTTCCAGCGACTCTCGGGAAGCGAAGCATCGCGCGCGTTCGGCGAAGCAACTCGTCTGGCAGTTCTTTTGGTTGCTGGTCCCACTGCGGCGGCAAGTGTTGTGGATTCTCACTTCCGCGACGGTTGCGACGCTGATTGGCCTGCTGCCCCCTGCCGGGACGAAGTTTATCGTCGATTACGGACTGAGCCATAAGTCCTTGCCCGAGCCGTGGCTGCGGAGATTTCCGTCGCTCTCCGACCCAAGACAGCTCTTGCTCGTGACCGTGATTGCGGTCGCGCTCACTTCGCTGATCAAGATATTGCTCCACATTTGGGGACGCTGGCAGGCGACCAAAATGTCGAAGCAGATTCAGTTGAACCTTCGCCGTCGTGTCTTCGAGCACGCGGTACGGTTGCCGCTGCACCGAGTGCAGGAGATTCGTTCCGGTGGCGTGGCTTCGATCCTGAGAGAAGACGGCGGCAGCGTCGGCGAGCTCGTGTTCGGCATGATGTTCGACCCTTGGCGAGCAGTCATCCAGCTCGTTGGCAGCCTCGCCATCCTGGCTTGGGTCGACTGGACGTTACTCGCGGGGGCGATCGTGTTGTTGCCGGTCGTGTTTCTTACCCATCGAACTTGGATCAACAACATTCGGCCTCAGTTCCGCGTGATTCGCAAGCAGCGAGAGCAAATCGACGCCGGTGCCACGGAGTCGTTCGCTGGCATGCGGATCGTGCGGGCGTTCAGCCGGCAAAAGCGTGAGACGGCGCGCTTTACGACAGAGAACAACCTCATGGCGCGGCAAGAACTTTATGCCTGGTGGTGGATGCGTGCCGTGGAAATGATCTGGGAGGCGCTCATTCCCACCGCCAGCGCCGGACTGCTTTTCTACGGAGGATGGCAGGTTCTCGACGGGCGCATGACCATTGGCGATTTGATGATGTTCCTGGTTTATCTCCTCATGCTGCTGGAACCTCTCGCTACGCTCGCGCAAAGCGCCACCCAGTTTCAAAACAGCTTGAGCGGCCTCGACCGCGTCCTTGATCTGTTGGAAGAACCACGCGAGATGCCCTCAATCCCCGCCGCGCTGAAGGTGGATCGACGCGAGGTTGCCGGGCGCATTTCCTTCGAGCATGTCACGTTTACTTACCCCGGCGGTGACGCGCCCGCACTTCACGACATTTGTCTCTCGGTCGCGGCCGGCCAGACGGTCGCCCTGGTAGGCCCGAGCGGCGCCGGCAAGACCACGCTCACCAATCTGGTCGCTCGCTTTTACGACCCGGAGACTGGACACGTCACGCTGGACGGACGCGACTTGCGTGACTATGACGTCGAATCGTTTCGTTCGATCTTGGGGATCGTCGAGCAGGATGTGTTTCTGTTCGACGGCACGATCGCTCAAAACATCGCCTATGCGCGACGGGGTGCCTCGACCGAGGAAATCCGCGCTGCCGCCGAAGCCGCCAACGCCGCTGAGTTCATCGACCGGATGAGCGACGGGATGCAGACGTTGATCGGCGAGCGCGGCGTCAGACTGAGCGGCGGACAACGGCAGCGGCTGGCCATCGCCCGCGCGATCCTGGCGGATCCGAAGCTGCTGGTCCTCGATGAAGCCACCAGCAATCTCGACACCGAAAGCGAGCAACTCATTCAGCAGAGTCTTGGCCAACTGATGCGCGGACGAACGAGTTTCGTCATCGCTCATCGCCTCAGCACGATTTCGCGCGCCGATGTGATCGTCGTCATTGAACAGGGCCGCGTCACCCAGACGGGAAGTCATGCCGAGCTCATGGCTCGAGGTGGCAAGTATCGCTCCATGGTCGAACGACAGATCCAAATGACGCTGGGTAACTTCACGGCGCCCATGACGAGCGAGGCCGACGGTGAATCGAGTGACGTCCGTTGAGCGCGAAACGGCTCGTCGAGAACGCAATGCGTGCGGTACGAAAGCTCAGGCCAGCACGGCTTAAGTAGCATCGATCGACCGCACCGTTGGCGTTGGTCCGAAGACCTGCGACACGGAAATCCGGCCCTACTTCTTCAAGCCCGGTGGCAGGCCGTTGGGATATTCGGCTTCGATGGCGGCTTTGATCCGATCTTCACGATGGCCGGGATTGGGATGCGTGCTGAAGAATTCGGGCGGGGCGCCTCCCTTGCTCGCCTCGCGCAAGATTTCCATCACGTCGATCATCGAGTTGGGATCGTAGCCGGCCTGGGCCATGAAGCGGACGCCCAAGCGATCGGCTTCGAGCTCGTCGTTGCGGCCGAACTTGAGGGTGACGAGTTGCTCGATCGCCTGGGCCAACATCACGTTGCGGGTCGTGCGGGGATTGTTGGGATCGTAGGTGGCCAGGACCGCGGCCCCGCCCAGCCCTTGCGTCAAGCGTTGCTTGGCTAGATGCTGCGCCCCGTGACGGTCGACGACGTGGCCGATTTCGTGCCCCAGCACACCGGCCAATTGGCCGTCGGTTTTCAGCCGGTTCAGCAGCCCGTCGGTGATGAAGACCTGTCCGCCGGGAAGGGCGAAGGCGTTGATCGTTTGATTGTCGGCGAGGACGTGAAAATCGAACTTATAGGGAGCCCCTTTGGCGTCGCTCTCGTCGATCAGTTGCTGGCCAACATGGTCGACGCGCAGGTTGTGGCGTGGATCGCCATCGATGCCGCCATATTGGGCCGCCATGGCGCTGGCCGATTCGCGGCCGAGGGCGATTTCCTGGTCCGGGGTCATGCCGCCGACATGCTGGTTTTTGTGAGTCACCTGGTTGTAGTCGCTGTGCCCGAAATACGAGATCAGCGAGATAATGATGATCACCGCGGCCACCAACAACCGCCCCATGACGGCTGAGCCGCCTTGTTCGTCGGACATTTTCCCATCTCCCGCGGATTGTCTTGCCAGAGAAAAAGCACCTGCCCGCCTGACCGACGGCCTGGCAATTCTGGAAATTGCCACGCGGGGCGCAGTCGAAACAGTGCTTGTTGAATGGTAGTGGTCACCAGAAAAAGAGGCAACCACCTGCCGAGAGACGATGGCGGCGCGAGCTGGCCGGGCGAGACGCCTGTCGACGGCGAATCGTGGGATCAAACGCGGAGAATAGCGCCGCGTCGCGTCTACCGCTTGCGCGTCGGGGAAGGGGCGGGCTGAGGAAGGGGGGACGTCGACGGCGGGTTGCCGGCAAATCGCGGAGCCGGGACCGGCACACCCGAGGCGGTCGGCTGTGGGGCGTCGACACGCAGACGACGCGAGTCGGGCTCAACCGGCTGCCCTGGCATCGGTGCGATTACCGGTGGGGCTTCGGCCGTCAAAGCCGGCGGAGCGAACATCTCCAAACACTTTTGCGCTTCGACGCTGCGCGGTTCAATGGCCAGCCACTCGTTGAGGATCGGCAAGGCCGCGTCGCGCTGTCCGCTGGCCAGCAAAGCGGCCGCCAACCAGCGCAGACAAATGACGTCGCGACAGCCGGCCGCGTGGGCGGTTTGGAGATAAGCCAAAGCCGGCACCCAGTTGCGCGTGGCGGCCAAACAAGCTCCGCGGATCGCGCCGCGCATTTCCTGGCGATGCGGCGTATCTTCCGGCAACCGTTCCAGCTCGCTGAGGGCTTCCTTGCGGCGGTCGCGGCGAATGTAGACGTCGATCAACTGCCGGCGAACGCGGTGCGCCTCGGGCGCTCGGCCGAGGGCTTCTTCGAGCAGCCGGCAGGCCTCGTCATCGTTGGCGCGCAACTGAAAAGTCAGGCTCAGGCAAACCGTGGCGATCTGATGAATGTCGGGAACATGCCACGTGCGAGGGTCGATTTCGCCAAACTGGGCGGCCATGCGATAGGCGTGGGCCGACAGGTCGAGTTGGTTTTGCGACTGCATGTATCCTCCCAAGGCGCACAGCAACTGCGCATCGCGAGGAAAGACCTTCAAGGCCTCGACGCAGAGATTGATCTGTGTTTGGCGGTCGGCCAGATCGTGGTCGAGCGTCGTCAGCAGTCCGTAGTAAGCTTCGCGCTGCGAAGTCGAAGTCGGCGCGGCCGCGCGAATCGCCTGGCGAAAGACCTCGGCCGCGGCGGTATGATTGCCCAATCCGGTGAGAGCTTCGCCTTGGAGCACCATCAAGCAGGGCTTGGGGCCCCGTTCGGCCATGTCGAGCTTCACCAGGGTCAGGTTGCGGCGGGCACGGGTAAGTTTCACCTGCGAGTCGTTCTCGCGCTCGCCACGGGTGATGCGCCAAGGCAAACCTTCGATCGTCAGGCCGCAGGCCTCGGGTTGCGGTTCGAGGCGTTCGCATACCCGGCCGACATAGCGCCAGCGGACACTCGGCGGAATCAAGCGGACGCGAGCTACCTGCTCGCCCGAGATATTGCCCGGCGCTGGCGGAACCGTGATCGCCAACAAGTAAACCTTTTGCGGATCGGCCTTCTCATGGACAAATTTCTTCAATTCGGCGGCGGCGGCCGGAGTCATGTGTTCGCCGGCGTCGAGCCATAGAATCCATTCGCCCCGGGCATGATCGAGCGCCACGTTGCGGGCCTTGGCGAAACTGTCGTCCCAAGCACGCGAGATGACGCGAGCACCGCAGGCCTTGGCCACTTCGGCGGTTCGGTCGCCCGAACTGCTGTCGATCACCAGGATCTCGTCGGCCAGCAGGCGAGCGGTCGCCAGCGTGTCGGGGAGCAGGGTTTGCGCATTTCGCGCGATGATGGCCACGGTCAGTCGGCAGGCAGACATAGCGCTCATAGCGTCACCCAGAACCGGTTTTTTTGAGAGTTTTTTGAGAGGAAGCCCCCTGGCAAGGTCGCAGGGCGGGGAAGTGTAGCGAGAAGTGACGGTTGCCAAAAGGGCGGTTTTCGCCCACCCGGGGCATCCCAACTCCCCCCGCCCACCGGAGGTCCGTCATCGACCGGCGGGCCGGTGAAAGAGTTGAAAAATGGGACTGGCCCCGAGCTGCATCAGGCGAACCTCGCGGGAACGACGACTGCGCGAAGTGCCGGTCCCAATTTTCCAAAATGCCGCCAGCATCCTATTTTGCGCCGTTCTTGCCGCCGGTCGGTCTTTGTCGACTCCCGGGGGTGCGAGTATCATAGACGCCGCTCGGGCGCAGGCTTTGCACGCCCCCGAGCGTGCCGGTCAAGATTTCAAACCCGATTGCTACCCTCAATGGCCAATCAGCAATTCAACGCAACTGGCGGCGCGTCGTCCGACGGCGGCTCACCGACCGACTTCCGCACCGAACACGATTCGATGGGCGAGGTGCGCGTGCCGGCCCAGGCCTATTACGGCGCGCAGACGCAACGCGCGATCGATAACTTTCCGATTTCGGGCTGGCCGCTACGGCCCGAGTTCATTCACGCGCTGGGACTGGTCAAATTCGCCGCCGCCACCGCCAATCGTGAACTCGGCAAGCTGACCGGGTCGGGAAAGAATCCGCTCAACGCCAAAGAAGTCGACGCGCTGCTGGCCGCCTGCCGCGAAGTGGCCGCGGGACGTTGGGATCCTGAATTCCCGATCGACGTCTTTCAGACCGGGTCGGGCACGTCGAGCAACATGAACGCCAACGAAGTGATCAGCAATCGAGCCATCGAGCTGTTGGGTGGCGATCGCTTCAACGAAGAAAAGCGCATCCATCCCAACGATCACGTCAACATGGGTCAGAGCACGAACGACATGTTCCCCACGGCGATCCACGTGGCCGTTGGGTCGAGCATCGAAAAATCGTTGATGCCCGCGCTGGTGCTGCTGGCCGAGACGTTCGAACGGAAGGCCCGCGACTGGGACAAGATCATCAAGATCGGCCGGACGCACCTGGCCGATGCCACGCCGCTGCGGCTGGGCCAGGAAGTGAGTGGCTTTGCGCGGCAGATTCGCTTGTCGGTCGAGCGAGCGGCCCGGGCGCGCGACGCCGTGTTGGAGTTGCCGGCCGGCGGCACGGCCGTGGGCACGGGGATCAACACGCATCCCAAGTTTGGTGCCGGGGTTGCGCGGGTGCTGGCGAAAGAGACCGGCGTGGCATTTGTCGAAGCGGCGAATCACTTCGAGGGGAACGCCCAGCGTGACGGGCTGGTGGAATGCCACGGCGAGTTGCGGACCATTGCCACCACGCTGTTCAACGTGTCGAACAACATTCGCTGGCTCGGGTCGGGACCGCGCTGCGGCTTTTATGAAGTGCAGCTTCCGGACCGGCAGCCGGGCAGCTCGATCATGCCGGGCAAGGTCAATCCAGTGATGTGCGAAAGCATGATGCAAGTTTGCGCCCGGGTGCTGGGGAACGATCAAACGATCACCATCAGCGGCGCGGCCGGCGGACAATTTCAACTGAACATCATGATGCCCAGCATGGGAAACACCGCGCTGGAGAGCGTGGCGCTGTTGGCCAGCTCGTGCCGGGCGTTCGTCGAATTCTGCGCCGCCGAGATGGAGGCCAACGCCGAAGTCTGCCAGGCCGCGGTCGAAAAAAGTCTGGCCATGGTGACCAGTCTCAATCCGCTCATCGGCTACGAACGGGCGGCCAAGCTGGCCAAAGAGGCGTTCCGCACCGGCAAAACCATTCGTCAGTTGTGCCAAGAGGAAAAAATCTTGCCCGACGATGTACTCGACAAGGCGCTCGATCCCTGGCGGATGACCGAGCCCCAAGCTTAGACGCTTTTATGACCGGCGGCCGCCGCGGCGCACGATGCGCCGCCGAGATCGAACGACTCCAATCCGTACAAGGAGGTTCTCAGCCATGGGGTTTCGAAACGCGGGCTGGAAACAGCAGGGAATGCTGGCGGCCGGCTTGATCGCCGCCGCTGGCCTGACGGGCGGGGCCATTGCCACTGCGCCCGACGCGGCTGCCTCGCCGATGAGCGACGCCGTGGCGACCGAATCGAACCGGCCGATGATGCGGCTCGTCCAATTCTACGGCCAGGACTCGGCGGGCCGGCAGATGCAGCCCCACGGCGCACAACAAGCACCCGACGGGCCGCGGATGCCCGCCGGGCGCAAGCGATCCGTCAACTCCAACGGGCAGGCCGCGCGCAATGGCAGCCCGATCGTGCTGGGCGCTTTCGCCAAAACCAAAACCGCCACCAATGAGGAGGATTTCACCGAGATCCTCGACCTCTGCCGCAAGGGACTCGACGCGGGGCTCGACGGCTCGATGACCGTCTACGCCCGGCGGCTGATGGGCTGGGCACACAATCGCCGCGGCGAGTTGCGCTCGGATGCCGACGAACAGGAGACGGCGCTCGAGGATTTCGAGGCGGCGGTGTCGCTGGACGATTCGAAATGGCGCTATGTCCACAATCGCGGCGTCACCCACGCCACGCTGGGACACTATCCCAAGGCGATCGACGATTTCAATCAGACGCTGAAAATGAATCCGAACTATGGCAACGCCTATTTCAACCGGGGAGAGTTGCGCTACGAAGAGCACGACTTTGTCGGAGCTGTAAGCGACTATACGCAAGCGATTAAACTGGATCCGCGCGACGCGACCGCTTACAACAGCCGCGGCCACGCCCATTACCGGCTGCACGAATTTCGCGAAGCCCTGGCCGATTATCACCAGGCCGTGCGGTTGGATCCGACCAACGCCGCCGCCTTTACCAATCGGGGGGACATGTACGCCGATTTTGGCCGCTGGGCCAATGCCACGAGCGACTATCGCACGGCGATGAAGCTCAATCCTTCGCTCGGCCGGGCCTATCAAAGCGCCGCCTGGCTGCTGGCCACCTGTCCCGAGGATGCGTTTCGCAGCGCCAACGGAGCCATGCTGTCCGCCAAAAAAGCGATCGAACTCGACGGCGAGACCGACTATCGCTATCTCGAAACGCTGGCCGCGGCCGAAGCCAACGCCGGTTATTTTGCCGATGCCATCGATACCCAAGCGGCAGCTTTGGCCATCGCCCCGCCCGATTCTCGGCCGACGGCCGAGAATCGCTTGCATCTTTATCAGCGCAAGACGGCCTATCGCGAAGCGCCGCGCAGCCTCGACCAGGCGACTGCCAACCGACCGAATCGCCGACCGACGCAGGCGATAGGGAGATAGGCTACAGGCTAGAGGCTACAGGCCAGAGGCGCGCGGGGCAGCGCTTGGCGGATAGCGATGGCCACGCGGCGGGCAGCGATACAAGCGGCGCGCAGCGATACATGAGGCCTGCCGTGCGATTTCGCTGTTTGGCGACCGACTACGATGGCACGCTGGCCGAAAAGGGGCGCGTGGCCGATGCGACGCGCGAGGCTGTGGCGCGGCTGGTCGCCAGCGGATGCCAGGCGGTGCTGGTCACCGGCCGCTTGGTGCCCGACATGCAGCGTGTCTTTCCCGAGCTCACGCTCTTCGCTCGGGTCGTCGCCGAAAACGGCGCGGTTCTTTACGATCCCGGTTCACGGCAGACTCGGGTGCTTGCCGAGCCGCCGCCCCGCTCGCTGGTTACCTTGCTGCGGCAGAGTGGCGTGGGATCGCTCGAAATCGGCCAGGTGATCGTGGCCACGCGCGACAAACACGAGCGCGCGGTGCGGCAATCAGTCGCCACGCTTGGCGCGCCGCTTGACGTCATTCGGAACAAAGACGCGTTGATGATTTTGCCCCGCGGCGTCGACAAGGCCACGGGCCTGGCCGCCGCCGTGGCGGAACTGAATCTCTCGCTGACCGAAACCGTGGCCATTGGCGATGCCGAAAACGACGCGGTGATGCTGGCCGCCTGCGGCCAGGGGGTCGCCGTGGCCAACGCCCTGCCGGCGCTGAAGGCCGCGGCCGATTGGGTCACCCATGCCGAAGCGGGCCAAGGAGTTGTCGAGTTGATCGACCGCTTGCTAGCAGAAGAGGCTAGAGGCCAAAGGCCAGAGACCAAAGGTTGAAAGCAAGCATCTCCGTCTTTTTTACCTGTGGCCTGTAGCCTTTCGCCTGCTGATTGACATTTGTACACTACTGGCTAAAATATCCTTCAGACGCGGTTTTTTCGGCCGCTTTGTCTCTTCTTGGCCTTACAAGTGAGGCGTCTGACATGATCGCAACTTGCCAGCCCACGGCAGTGGAGTGGAGCGCGGGCACTGTGCCGCCTGAATGGAACGGGCCGCCTGAGTGGAACGGGCCTCCCGAGCGGACCGGCTCTCTCCGCCGGATCGACGAGATTGTGAACGAGCTGCTGGCACGTTATCCACACGCGGTCGAAGCGGGCATGCCGCAATCCCGAGGTGGCGGCCTGCCGCCGATCGCTACGGCGGCAGACGCTTCGGCCGTCGAACTGATGCTCGTTGGCCAGCGCTGACGCGCATTGGCCGGCGATGCGAAAGATGTTTGCAGGCTGACGCGCCGCTTAAAACATCGGCGGGCGGCCGAGCTGGCGGCGGATGACGTGCCACTGGCCGACGTGCATCATCCAATGGGCGCCGGCACCGGCAAGGAACATCGCGCCGACGTTGGGTGCCCAACCTTCGAGCTTGCGATCGAGTTCGGCATCGGTCGTTTTGTCCAATGCGGCCAACACGGCGGCCCGCTGCTTGGCGTGAATCGCGAGCAATTCGGCCTTCGTCGCAAAGGCCTTGGGATCGTCGAGCTTGGACGTCTCTTTCGTGTATTTTTCGGCAAAGCCGGCCGGCAGC
>Ga0182024_10001345_pt1 | contig 63788 bp, 68 predicted proteins | sample P32metaG_FD_120480 | JGI IMG/M metagenome (GOLD analysis project Ga0182024, IMG submission 120480) | Permafrost microbial communities from Stordalen Mire, Sweden - P3-2 metaG (Illumina Assembly) | ecosystem: Environmental > Terrestrial > Soil > Wetlands > Permafrost | place: Sweden: Stordalen...
AATCCATTATGGTCCCGAACTCCCATCATTTCATACAACTGGATCAGCCCGATGCTGTTGTGTCGGCAATTCGGAAGGTTGTTTCGGAAGCAGGCCAACCTTAGTGGGCGGGGTCGGCATGGACGACATCGACATCTGGCGAGCGGCCGAACAGATGCTAAAGCTCTACGGAGCCGATGCTGCCATTCATGCGGCGATGCGGGCGGACAAACTGATGGACCAAGGCGATGTCGAAGGCTTCGATATGTGGAAACGGGTCGTCGATGCGGTCAATGAATTGGATCGTGTGACGCCGAAAGATGGTGAGGCGAGGCATTAAAGAGCCGGTGGCTTTCACCACCGGCCCCCCCCCCGGAAATGACCAGAACGCTACGCGCCAAATCCGGGGCGGGTGGTTGACATCAAGGAGCCGGCGATCCAATCCGGAAGAATTCCTTATGGGACGATTTTTCCAGACATCGTTGCCTCAATCGGGAAGCCAGTGGATGGGCCCGCCATGGACCTCTTACGCAGTGGCAACTCGAAATTCTGGTACATCCAATTCCAGGTCGCCGGCAGGACCGTCGTTCGTTCATCCCGGTCGACTAGCTCTCTCGTTATATTCCATCAGGAGAGCAGGCTGATTATAAGTGCATTAGATAAAAGTCAGCCCGTCAGCTGCCGGGCTTTTATTTTACCAGTATCGATCGCATAGAGCGCCTGTCCGATGGCGCTTTCTGCGTTCATCGATTGCGGGGTCTCCCACGCTTTGGTGGGTTCGCCATTCGCTAGGAATTGAGCGCCATCGCTACGTTGGACTCGCGCCCTATAGAGCGTGCCGTCAATGAAGCTTTTGATTTTGAAACCCGCGTACGTGGTGCCTGGCATTGGCCATCCTGCTGCTTCGGTCTTTTGTTACGCGTAGGACATCAAATTGGCGGATTTAAGTCCCCAAACTTGTAGGCTAATTTTCTTGTTGCGGCGGCCCGCTGACTGTTTTTTTGAAGCCGCATCATTGCTGGCGACCGTCCCCTCCGCGGGAAAATGGCGCTCTCATCCCAAATATCGTGGGTTTTCTTAATTTCACCTATGTTTACTTCAACCGAGCGGAACAAACACAGGCATGATGTGTTATTCCGCTCATGCTGGTCGCGGGGATGGATAAGGATTTTATGTCTACGGCCGAGGGAGCGGAGGCCCAAGCCGCGCGGTCCCGCAACCCTGAAACCAAAGCAACCTTTCTGAAAATCGCGAAAGCATACCGTCAGCTGGCCGAGCACGGCGGGAAACATCGGTCAATGTTCCCGTCGTTGGAGTCTAGGGCGGGACCTCTGAGCTTGCCCTTAATTTGGCTCGGACCAGCATGTTTCTGCGGTTTCCCGAGCAACGATGCCAAATTCTCGGTTGTTCAAGGTGGCCGCCTGTAACAGGCTCACGAGAGCGAAGCTGAATGAACAGCTAGAAATTACGCGCACACCGGCTCCAGCGTTTTTCTTACCGCTTCTTCCCAAGAAATGGGCTCACGAAAGCCCAATTCCCGCCGAATTGGCTGCGTGTCGTAAGCAATATCTTGTTCGAAGTTATGTGCATCACTCCGGCCCTTCTTGTTCGTGCGGCGGCCCTCGTTGCTTTGCCACCATGGTAAAACTCCGTAGGCGTCGACACCTACGAAGAGATGGGGATTCAGACCAAATTTACCTTCCGGCGGCATGCTTCCTCAGCATTTAGGCCGGAACAACATCATGAGCAATCTCGCTAGTCGCACGAGTGCCGCTGCACTTCGGTCTGGCAACGAGATGTTTCGATTATGCGCGCCAGCTGTTAATTCGTTCAACCGGGTTCCAGATGAATCATTGGAACCTTGGGCAGACGTGAAAGAGGTTTGGCGTGGGTCATATCGAGATGATGGCTTTCTCGTCCGGAATGACCGGCACTTTTCGACAGTTTTTGCCGATTCGCCGGCACTCCTCGATGCCGCCCACGCATTGCGGTTTCAGGTCTATTGTCTTGAACGCAATTTCGAGAATGCCGATGAGCATCCGGACGGTCGGGAAACGGATGCATACGATACTAATTCCATTCAGGGTGTCCTATTCCACCGTTCTACGTGCGCCGCGATCGGAACCGTCCGGGTGATCCTTCCCAAAGGCGTTGCAAAGGATAGTTTTCCGATAATGCAAATCCTACGGGCCAACTCGTTGGACCTGTCTGACTATGTCGATGTAACTCAATCCATTGAAGTGTCGCGATTTGCGATCTCAAAGGAATTCCGTCTCCGCAAGTTGGGCCCGTTGGATGCTTCAATGCATACGCGGCCCGCCAGCAGCCGGGAAACTGATTTGGCGTTTCTGAGCCTCTTACAGTTCGCGCTGCGTGAGAGCCTCAGGCGCAGACTAGTGTTCTGGACGGCCGTCATGGAACCAAAATTCCTACGGCTGCTGGCCCGTTATGGCATTTCTTACACCACTATAGGACCAACGGTCGAACACCACGGAATTCGGCAGCCGTGCTATGGCTATATACCGGAGACGTTGGATCATGTGCGCCGCATGCGACCGGATTGTTGGGAGGTATTGACCGAGGCCGGTGCTCCATGGCTCGATTGTAGCCAGTCTCGTGAACCAGCCCCCGTTTCAAACTCCGGATTGGCAATTCGATGATCTCACCGGAACCAGCGTGGTAGTCGGGTCAGTCACCGCTCCATCGCCGAAGCCAATTAAAGGCCTTAGATATTGCTGCGTCGGACCCATTACATCCATTCGCATCACTGGCGGACCCTGCAGGCGTTGCGTTGTGCGCACCGTTATCGTGTGCGTGGCGCGATGGCATGAAGGCCGCCAAGGAAGGGACAGGAATCCATCGGCGGTTCGTAGATTAGGCCCGCGGCATGAACCGTCTCGATGTCGATAGCCGGCTTCTATCGCATGGACGGAGAGAAAGAATGTGCTTTTCTGACGATTCTGATATCGCCCTCATCGGCCTAATATGGCGCTCATGGGTGGTAAAGTTTCGTGGCCAGATCGTCCCACCGGACTAAAATCTCTTCTGCATCTGCAATTCGCCTTTCGATTGAACTGATGTTCGAAAGGCGCCCTTCTGCGCGAAGATGCTCGATTTCGCGCTTCCAATGAGTCACTTCTTGCCGCAGCTCTTCTAATGCTTGGCCGACACTTTTGGTCATGACATCGACGATTCACATAGGAGATTGCCGCGCTCAAGCGGTTCTCCTTTGGAGCGCTTTGGCACGTCCAGTTGGTGAGGGAACAAGATAGTCACCGTCGTCCCTATATCTTCGGTACTCTCGATGGCGAGGGTGCCGCCGTGCAATTCCGCAAGTTCCTTAGTGAGTGGCAAGCCGAGGCCAGTGCCAATAGACCTGCGCCCACGAGCACTATCAATTTGGCGGTAGGGCTCAAGGACCTTCGCCAGATCGTCCGGTTTAATTCCAATGCCAGTATCGGAAACAGAAATCGCAGTCGAATCTCCGCGACGGAATGCGCTCACACTTACCTCACCACCCTCAGGAGTAAATTTGACGGCGTTCGATAGGAGGTTCAGCAGTATTTGGTGGAGCCGTTTGTCATCGCCATGCATTCGGTCCACGCCATCGTAAAGCGCCACGGAAATGCCGACATGGGCGCTTTTAGCTTGAGTCTCAATTCCCCGCACGCAATCGAGGATGATCTTGAATATGTCGAGGGTCTCTAGGTGCAGGTCGAATTTGCCCGCATCGATCTTCGCCATATCGAGAAGATCATTGATCAAACCGAGCAAATGGCTGGCGCTTGTATGTATGATTTCGGCGTACTCGCGATAACGCTCGTTGGCTATTGGGCCGAACGCTTCCGTCTTGAGAATCTCCGAAAACCCCAGAATTGCATTCAGCGGCGTTCGCAGTTCATGGCTGGTGGACGCGACGAACCTCCCTTTTGCCTGTACCGCGTCCTCAGCCGCTCGTCGGGCAGCATTTGAAGCAGCCAGAGCGGCTTCCTGTTCATCGATAATTCTTCTAAGCGCCGCTTCACGTGCGAAGCATAAGACTTTTGGCATGCGAGCCTCCGGTAGCATTAGCCGAACGCCCCAATTTGCCGAATTCCTCCGGCCATCCCTAAAACAGCCTTGGCATCTTCGAGATACATCGTTACCGATTGCTTAATCCGAGAGTTCCCGTACGCTGCTGCGACCTGGTTCCCCGGCGCCCCCGGTATGAAGGCAGCTGAGCATCCCTGACAAGGCGGTGCGTGCCCGCGTTAGCGGATTAGCGGCTGCATGGAGAGCGCCGCTACCGGTCCATGGAACCCAGTCGCCATCGCATCCAAGGTCGAGTTGTCGATTGTGAATTTGCCCTGCCCAGCCATTTTAATCGCATACTGGAAGGAGCTCATGTCGATATAGAGCTGCATGTCATTGTTGGGCTGGAGGCTGCGCCGCGGATAAGGGAGGCGAGCTTCGCGAATTGACCGCGATTTATGTCCGGTGCGGATTGACCAGGGCGCTGGCAGCAGAGGTAGCGCAACAACTGACCAGCAAGGATGCTCTGGCGGCCCACGCCCGCGACGAGTTGGGCATTTTCAAAACAGATGAGCGCCCGTCCGCTGCAGGCCGCTCTATCCTCCGCCGCGTCCTTTTCCACCGGCGCGGCACTCCCCCTGCTGGCCGCGGTGTTGGCGCCGGCGTCCTATGCCATTGCCGCAGTCTATGGCATCTCGCTCTTGTTCTCATGGCGTTGGGCGCGATCAGCGCACGGACCGGCGGCACAGCCCTGCTCCCCGCTACCCTGCGGGTGATTGTGTTCGGCGCCGCCGCCATGGCGGTCACTGCCAGCATCGGGCTGCTGTTTCACGTCCAGGTTTGAGCTCGCGAATTTAATTGGCCACAATGGGAGGATGTTGTAACCGATGTGGTGCTGGCTCTGTGATGCATCTCGCCTAGCCGGTGCATCGGACGGAAAAGTTCGGCCAGAAGCTGCTGCGCTCATTGGCAAATTTTGAGCGTAATAGTGGCTTTTTCCAAATTCACACTATTGAGCCGATGGAAAATCAGCGTTGAGCGGAAGCCAGATACGAGATCCAGAATCTAGGGATGCGTCTGAGCGCCCATACAACCAGTCATGGGCGAAAACGCTGCCAGTAATGCCCCTTCTCTATCCTGTCGCTAGATAATCGACTGCCGTCCGGCCGGCGATGCGTTCACCCAGCACCTGGTGACGGCACTGACCAATTTCGCCAGCGAAACCGGCTTCTGTAACGCAGCCCGTGGACGGCTTCTGGTGCAGGGAGTGCCGCCGGCAGGTCCAGGCCACGATCACGCTAGGGATGCGCTGAAAACAGGAATCCTCGCCACCGATGGCCGTTCCCTGCGTTGTGAGTCGGCATGCCGGGAAACCCCACCCCCAAGAGCGCGCCTCGACGCCGCCCAACGGTCCGCAAGGTCGCCTATACGGTGAAGTGGGATTCTACCCGCCGGTGCTTTATTGCCCTGGACGATACCGGGACGCTCCTTGGCTTATCTGAGGTCCAAGGCCTGGCCATGGGCATCGCCCGGGCTGCTGCCATGAAGGGCGTTAGGGTCGCGAGAGTTCGAATTACCGTGATGATTGAGGATGACCAAGGAAATCTCAGAAAACAGTGGATCTTCGCTGCCCCCGGCAAAGGGCACGGCTAGGATATTCCGCGATGGGAATGCGTGGTGTGCGACGGGCCCCGGATTTATCGATCCGGTCGTGAGTGCCTTTGGCTGCGGAGATACACCTCAGGAGGCTTACCTCCGCTGGTGTCAACGAGCCCTAGCGGATCCTGCGTGGGAAGGATTTCCCATCCCGCGCTTGGGCAAGTTCAAGATTGAGAAATGATGAGGCATGCGGCTGGCATGAGGCGAGAGCAATTTCAAAACCACGACGGCAACAACCGCCCAAAATACAAGTGCCGCAAATAGGGCACGGCGCACATGTGCGAAATGAATAGGCGAATTTCGCCCGTCGAGAAACTCACCCACTTTGGCCCCCGCCATTAGGTGCGGCAGCAACCATAGCTGAGTCGGCGATTCGATCTATGTCGGGACCATTGAGAATGAAAAAACCCCGCCGGACGCGAAACCGGCGGGGCAGAATGTTGGGAAGCGTCGCGCAGGAATTAACGACCGGATCAATCTAGCCCGTCTTATTCGCCGCAATTACACAAATGTGCGTGCACGGCCATCAGCAGCTGTCGCTGTTCAACGCCCATTACGACGAGCGCTGCTTCCTACCGATCCACATCTATGAAGGAACCAGCGGTAAGCCCGTGGCGATTGATGATCGCGACAATTGCCCCGCTGCTAGCTAAGCAGGCCGGCACGTTGCAGGGCGCTTGCCGCAGCCGAAACGCCGGTCCGCTCAATTCCCAACATCAGAGCCAAGAACTCCTGCCTCAGCAGGAATGCTCCGATCCCAGGCCACGTCAAAAACCGACGGACACAGAACGTCAGAATCGTTTACACTTTGTGATGAGTGGACTGAGATCCGCTATGAAATCTGTAAGAATAACAACGTCGGTTAAGGTAGGCACAATTTATGCATGGTTTTTGGGCAAGAAATCAAGCATCGGACATTTTCGCAGCCGAACGTTAAATAAGGCAAATAATCGTGCGCACCTTCCCAATGGTCAAACCCTCCATCCTTGCGCGCATTTTAGATGAAACGTCCTGTGACTTAGGGGTGGGACGGCCGAGTAGCGTTGAGACTGGCGAGGGGTTTCGGGAGAATGTTTCGATGAAAACGGCCGAGACCAACCTCCGACACGGTGGCCGACTGGTCGCCGCCGTCTCCGTCGCGGCATTTCTGTGTGGTCCCTCTCCAGCGCTGGCCACGGCAATTCTGCCTTCGGACTTGGCGACCTTCGCGGTCCTGGCTGGTACAGCGGGGGTGACCAATGTCCCCATGAGCACCATTTACGGGGATCTGGGTTCCACCAATGCCTCTTTCGTCGCGAACGGCTCGGGGTACGTTTTCCAAGCTGGCGGATCGTTACAAGTTGATACCCCACTCGCGGCCCAAGCTCAGCTCGATCTCGGCACTGCGATAACTTATCTGAAGGGTCTGCCCACAACTGGCTCAGTGTCTACCGATCTGACCGGGGACGTAATCGGTCCGGGCGTTTATACGGGAGCTTCCAGTTTGTCGGGCGCGCTCACGCTCCAAGGAGACAACCTCTCCGGCGACACCTGGGTTTTCCTGACGGGCGGGTTCACCACAGCGACCGGCTCGAGCGTGACGATCACCGATGTCGGTCCGGATGCCAGCGTGTATTGGGTTGACACCAGCAGCGTGACCCTCGGTGTGGATTCTACATTCCTGGGGAACATCCTCGCATACACCAGCATCGCGGTAGACACCGGCGCAACGGATTATTGCGGTAGAGCCTTGGCGCAGACTGCGGTGACGTTGGCCCAAAACACTATCGGAAATGACTGCACGGCCGAAGGACTTTCGGCAAATCTGGCCGACACCAACGGCTTGAGCGGTGGCAGCGCGACCACGGCGCCCGTTCCCGAGCCCTCGACGCTTGCCCTTCTCGGCGGCGGTCTCCTGGGCTTTCTCGGGCTTGCCCTTCGTCGGCGTCGCATTCAATTGGCGTAGTCGCTCCAACGGCAATTCGCCAAAAGACTTTAGTTTGCCGACTGACCGCTCGCGGCGGAGGGCCACGACCACAGATTTCATTTGGGGCTGGGAACCCACTAGCACTGTCCACGATGGCACTCACGCGCTCCTCTTCTCCCCATCGGATTGGGTTTCCAACCCCTCCGATATCGCCTTCAATTTAACAGGACCGCAGGCGACGGCGGTGCCTGAACCAAGCAGCTTCATATTGTTCAGAGCCGGTCTTCTGGTTTTGGCCGGCGCGTCCCGCGCAAGGTTGCGGAACCGGGTCAGCACCTGATAAAGGCTGCCCGGCAGGGAGGTTTTCCAGTGTTATATCGGCCATTACACGAGTGGCCGGGGTGGTAGGCTCACAATTACGGTGCTTGTTTGGGAGGCAATGCTTCTTTTCATTGTTGCTCACGATCTCGATAGCGGCAAAGTCTCTAACCTCTCACGCGGCGGCGCTTCGCAGTTATAGGGCGCGTTCTCCTTTGGTCATCAAGCGTTCGATTTCGCGGATGACTGCGAGCAGTGAATCTTCACCCCATGTCGGAAGGCAGCGCCGGCCCCGGCACCGTGAGCATGACACAAGCGATCAGGGCGTCCGGTAAGTCTCGAATTGACGCCACACAAAGGCAATGCCGATGGCGCCCTGATCGCCCGGCGTGATTGTAAGGTCCACCGTTGGCCCTGGAAAGTCCGGCGCCTCATTAAATTCCGCACGATCACGATACCGCGCTGGCGGCTATTTCTCGCCTGGCTTGGGCGAGGTGTAGATCACTCCTCTGCGCCGTTTAATGGACCGTCTCACCTGAAAAAGGGCGGGATTTCTCCACGGAACTGTCGCTGATGCTTCCCGAATGGCCTCCTGATCGTCGAGCGCGAAAACACGATCACGAACGCTTGGCTTTAAGCTGTCCAGTTCTTCGGGCCCTGCTTCTTCCACAGATTAAGTGCGGTGCCCTTGGAGAGATAATTGCTTGCCCTTTGCCGGATACCATAGGCCTGCTTGCGGTCATCAGCGACGCCCTTTAGGAATGTCTGTAGACCTTCCAGGAAGCTGGCCCGAGATTGCCAAGGTATCGGACCACTGTGACGCAGTAGCGAACCAATTGCCGACAGCCTGGCGCTCACCGAATTTGAGGGATCATCTGCAAGGTCCATAAGCGTATTGATCGCAATCGGCGCGGCGGCTACGAGCGCTGCCCGAGCCTTCTTCTTCATGCCGTCAGTCATCGCCCCGGCCCCTCGGATCCTGTCCTTGGTATAGCTATTACCGCGCCGGATCATGGGGCACTCATGTTGAGCCAACGGGAAATTTCTTTGGACGGCGGAAACGTCATAGACCTTATCGCGGATTTCGAGAGGCAGGCCTCCCCGGCGTCTTCCTTGGGCTCCTAGGCCTTACCGTCATCATTATCGCGTTCACGGTAATTTTTTATTCCGCTGACGCGGTGCTCGCGGTAGGGACACAACCCTAAGAATTGGAGCGGGCGAGGGGAATCGAACCCCTGTATGCAGCTTGGAAAGCTACCGTTCTACCATTGAACTACGCCCGCGATCTGAGGCGCTACGCGACCCGAAAAAAATGACGAGCATCTGCATATCTAACATAGTGCCCCCGCACGAGCAGATGAGTGCTCATCTCCATGCGCCGACCAGTGTCATTCCTAAAAACCCCGCCGCGAGCCATAACGAGGCCCACCCAAGTTGCCGCGTTGTCCATCGCTTCGCGTCTGCCCACTCGAGAGATGCCATCTGGGGAGACTGTTGACGTGGAAACGTCGCCTCCGCTCGCGCACAACGCCCGATGATTAAGTCGCTCTGCATGGTTAAGAGCTTACCCAAGCAGGCACTGGACCAGAATTGAATCTTCAGAATCTGGTTACCGTGCCGCGTTAACCGATTGGAATGCCTAGCAATAGAAAGAGCCGATGGGAGGTGACGCCCACCGGCTCTTCCGGGATCTTCGCCAAACGCTACACGGCGAGAGTTTCGTTTAAGCTGTCGCCGCCTTCTTCTTGCGCCCGGAATGTGGCCCAGCCAAGCTTATACCGGTTAGCTCTTCTTGCCAGTCGGCGGCTTGCGGCCCTCGTGGCGCGCTCCGGGCCCTTGCTTAGGTTGTACAAATGGTCGCCGGACGTTCTCGTCACGACACTCGCTGCGCTGTCTTCCGGCGCTTCGGCAACTCCCGTGACCGTTTCGGGGCGTCTTCGGTCCGGGCGACGCACAGCAATTCCATAACAGGGAACAAATACGCCCATAACAGGGAATTCAGGCACAATACGCTCACTGGGATCTTGCCCCGCGATTTCGTTCGATGCTCACCCTCCATCAATCAAAGAATCGACAAGCAAACGCTTCCTATAAACCTTCTGCCGGCGCCTTCTTTGCCAGCAGTTCCTCGATGCGCGTGGCGCAGGCTTTGTTCTTTCCATATTCGGGCGCGATCTCCCGGAACAGAAACCGGCCGGTCCGCATCAGCCCGCTCACAGGCCCCAATTTCCAGCCTAATGAGGCGCAAGTTTCTACGACCGGATCATCGTTAGTCCTGGCTACGAGCCTCGCGCATGGACGAGAGGTTGGTGCGTCTCCGGGCCGCTCAACTGCTTCTGACTTTTGTCTGATACAGAGGTCTACGTTGTTGTGCCCGGAATTCATCGTCCGCTGACGGATCAAACCTTCGACCTATCTCCTGGGCAATGGTCAAAAGTACCTCGCGAGCGTAATCTTCCTTTTGACCGCTCATCTGACTAGGACTACCGCAAGCGGATATCGCTGCAACGATCTGCTTCCGAGCAGCAAATACGGGCACCGCGACGCAGCAGAGGCCAAGAGACGACTCTTCTCGATCAGTGGCATAACCAAGCAATCGAGCTTCTTCGATTTGCGCACGAAGGAGGGAGCGGTCTGTTATAGTGTTGGGTGTAAGGGCAACAAAGTCGCCGTCGTGCAGAAACGACTCCAACTCATCGGTGGATAATCCACCCAATAATATCTTACCCAAAGCCGAACAGTAGGCTTCGTGCTGCATATTGACGCGAGTGTGGCTAGGAAATCCAGCCTTGCCGGCTACTTTGCATACGTACGTAACCATTCCACCTTGAAGAATTCCCATGTGGAGCGTGAACCCCATGGCCGAAGAAAATCTTTGAAGAATCGGGCTTGCCACCGCGTGCAACAACTCGCCCACGGCCACATTATGATAGAGAGAAACAAACATCATGCCGAGCCTGTAGCGACCGTTCGGTCCGCGAACAATGGCTCCCAGCTCTTCCAGAGTTTGGACAAGACGGTGCCCAGATGCCTTCGGAAGCCTCGCGCGCTGGCTAAGCTCAAGGCTGGTCAACCACTCCCCGGGCCCGCGGAAGGCGCGTAGCACTGCAAAGGCCTTCCATAGCAATTTGTTCTTTGAGGATCGCCGACTGTCGGAATCGATCTCAATTACGTGCTTTGCAAGACTTACAAAATGTTGGCTTTCCAGCATTGTTTCCCTCCCTCTACTTGCCCGACCGAGCCTTTTGTTGGCCAACTTTTTAAACGTGGTCCTGGCATTCAAGTCCGAATACTCAACTCAACTCACCTTCGCCTGCTCCTTACTATTGAGAATATCGAGCGTAACGTCGGTTATCATATCCTCCTGACCACCCACCATGCGCCGCCGTCCCAGTTCAACCAAAATCTCTCGCACATCGATTCCATAATCCAGGCTGGCCTTCTCTGCGTGACGCAGAAAACTGGAGTAGACACCTGAATAGCCAAGAGAAAGCGTCTCGCGGTCCACTCTTACCGGCCGATCCTGCAGCGGACGCACGAGATCGTCCGCGGCATCCATAAGCTTGAATACGTCGCACCCGTGGTGCCAACCCTTGCGAGTGGCGGCGGCGATGAAGACTTCCAGCGCCGCATTTCCTGCACCGGCCCCCATGCCCGCGAGGCTTCCGTCAATGCGCATCGCACCGGTTTGCGCCGCAACGATCGAATTTGCCACCCCTAAAGACAGGTTATGGTGAGCGTGCACACCCCTTTGCGTTTGGGGCAAAAGAACATGATCATAGGCCTCTAGTCTCGACCTAAACCCGTCCATGTCCAAGGCACCACCGCTATCAGTCACATAAACACAATGAGCCCCATAATCTTCCATCAGCTTGGCTTGGGCCGCCAGCGCCTGCGGCTCACTCATGTGGCTCATCATTAGAAAGCCCGCAACATCGAGTCCCATTTTTCTAGCAAAGCCAATGTGCTGCTTTGCAATATCGGCCTCCGTGCAGTGAGTGGCGATGCGGACCGACTTCACACCCAGATCAACCGCTTTGTGCAGGTCATCGATTGTGCCGATTCCCGGCAATAGCAAAGTCGTCAACTTTGCCTGCGTGATGACTTCTCCTGCAGCCCGTAACCATTCCCAATCGGTATGGGCGCCGAAGCCATAGTTAAAGGACGAACCATTTAATCCATCACCATGTGCAACTTCGATGGCATCAACGCCAGCCTTGTCGAGCGCCTCAGCGATCGCCTTAACATGACTGATGCCGTATTTATGACGTATGGCATGCATGCCATCGCGGAGCGTGACATCTTGAATGTAAAGACGGTCCCGGTTCGGGTCGAACATGTTAGGCTACCCGCTCCATCAGCATGCGCTCCGCTATTTTTTCCGCGGTTCGGAGACTCGCCGACGTCATAATATCCAGATTGCCTGCATATGCGGGTAAATAATGGGCGGCACCCTCGACTTCTAGGAAAACCGACGTCTTGATGCCTTCCAAGGTTCCAACCCCAGGGATGTGGACAGGATTGTTAGAACCAAAGCGTTCGAATTGAACCTTCTGCTTGAGACGGTAGCCAGGGACATACGCTTTAACTTTTTCCACCATACTGATTATTGATTCTTCTATCTTCGTTTCCGAAGCCCCTGACGAGAGTGTGAAGACTGTATTCCGCATTATCATGGGAGGTTCTGCCGGATTCAGAATGATCACGGCCTTTCCCTTCGCGGCTCCTCCGACAATCTCAATCCCCTTGGCGGTTGTCTCTGTGAATTCATCGATATTGGCCCGCGTTCCGGGCCCGGCCGATTTCGACGCGATTGAGGATACGATTTCCCCATAGTGCACCTTCGCCACCTGGCTTACTGCGGCAACAATGGGAATCGTCGCCTGACCGCCACAGGTCACCATGTTCACATTGCCGGCGTCCAAGTGGTCATCTCCGTTCACGACGGGTACGACATAGGGGCCGATCGCTGCCGGCGTCAGGTCGATTAGGATTTTTCCAGCAGCCATGCAGGCGTTGTTATTTTCTTCGTGGGCGGCCGCGCTGGTAGCGTCAAAGACGATCGAGATTTCCGACCATACGGGCAGTTTGGTAAGACCTGAAATTCCCTCCGCAGTCGTCGCAACCCCAAGACGTTTCGCGCGCTTAAGGCCGTCCGATTCCGGATCAATTCCAACCAAGGCACCCATTTCGAGCACCTTTGAAGTCTTCATGACTTTGATCATTAGATCCGTGCCGATGTTACCCGAACCGATGATTGCGATCTTAATGGCTGGCGGCATTACCTGGCTTTCTGCTGCTTTTTGAGGCACTAGCGCTTGCATTCAGCGTTGGCGGTCGCCCGCTGGACTGTCAACCGAACGGCCTGGTTCAAATTCCACAGGGTGAGATCGACCGCTTATTGATCTCATTGATTGTCTTTTTAAGGGGCAAGGTCTCTGCCAACATCCAAGCTGTATGGGCGAGTGGATGACTTTTGCGGTCGATCACGAGGCCCAACCCGTCGATTTCGCCAAGAGGACTATGGCGGTGCATCAGTGGCAGCGGACAAAGGGCGTCGTGCCGAGATGACTTTGGAAGCCCAGTTCCACCACGCCAAACAGCTTCATCAATCGGGTCATCTGATGGATGCGGAGAGACTGTATTTGCAGATCATCCAGAGCATGCCATCGCATTCTGCAGCGCAGCATTTGTTGGGCGTTTTGCGCGGTCAACAGGGGCGGAACGCCGAGGCAATTACATGTCTGCACAAGGTGCTGGCGATAAGCCCAAATCATCTAGGCGCGCTTTGGAGCTACGGCCAAACTCTCATGTCTCTCGGCCGGTTTGAGGAAGCGCTCCAGGCATTTGATCGGGCGTTAACCGTAAGGCCAAACCATCCCGAAACCCTTTACAATCGCGGGCTCGCCTTAGCGATGCTGCATCGCTTCGAAGCAGCCGTGAGCAGCTACCAAGAAGCGCTCGTGCGGCGACCCGACATGGTTGAATGCTGGACCAATCTTGGAATCGCTCTGGCGATGCTGCAGCGCTTTGATGAGGCCATCACAAAATACGACCGGGCCTTGTCGATACAGCCTGCATTCGGAATTGCGTGGATCAATCGAGGCCTCGCCCTGGCGATGCAAAAGAGATTTGAGGCCGCGCTTAGTAGTTACAATAGCGCCATCGCCAACAACTCTCACCTTATAGAGGCCCATTACAATCGCGGCATAACTTATATGGACATGAGCCGTTTCGATGAAGCGATAAAGGACTTCGATTATGTCCTTCACGCAAATCCCGCTTCCGTCGCGGCATTGGAAAGGCGGGCGCTGGCGCAGCTGGCGCTGGGCGCGCCGGACGCGGCCCTGGCGAGTTGCGAGAGTGCATTACGCATACAGCCCGATAATGCCGCTGTCCTGGCCAGATATGCTCAGACTTACCTCGAACTGAACAGACTCGATGATGCTCTTTCGATCTGTAAAAAGTCTCTGGCCCTGCAGCCCACGCTTGCGGAGGCATATCTCATTCTTGCCTGCATATTGCGCAAGCACTCCTTGTTTCGGGATGCTTTAACGAATCTCGACAAAGCGCTTGAATTGGACCCGGATAATGCAATTGCTTGGAATGCCCACGGCACGCTTCTCGCCGACATGAAGCGTCCGAATGAAGCCCTGCTGAGCTACAGCAGGGCGATCGAGCTGAAGCATGATTATTCAGAAGCTTTGACAAATCATGGTTGCCTGCAGTGGACCGAATGGAGAAATTATGAAGGGGCTACGACCGACCTCGAACGCGCGGTACAACTTGGCTTCGACTATGCGCGGGGAGAGCTGCTGCATGTCAAGATGTATGGCGCTGACTGGAGCCATTTCGATGAACGCAAGAGGTCGATCGATGGAGCAATAAGGGCGGGTTCACTCGCCATTCGCCCTTTCGCGTATCAGGCGATTTCCGAATCCCCGGCCGATCTTCTTGCCTGCGCCAGACTTTTCTCTCCTCTGACAAATCCCGCGCGGGCCCCTGCTGTCCACCGGGCGAGAGCACGCGAGAGAATTCGCGTGGGCTATGTTTCAGCCGATTTCAGGGATCACGCTACCAGCTATTTGACGGCCGGATTATACGAGAAACATGATCGGAACAGATTCGAGATTATCGCTGTTGACGCCGGCTATGATGACAACAGCCCACTCCGCATGCGCCTCGAATCGGCATTCGATAAATTCATCGATATTGCAGATTTGTCCGACGTGGCGGCTGCGGAGGAAATTCTGACAGCAGAGATCGATATTCTTGTCAATCTGAACGGTTATTTCGGCAACGCGCGGCCGGGGCTTTTTTCCCTTCGCCCTGCTCCAATCCAAGTGAACTACCTAGGCTTTCCCGGAACCTTGGGCGCGCACCATACAGATTATATCCTGGCCGACCGAGTGGTCATCCCCGAGTCCGAAAGGTGCTTTTACACCGAGCACGTCGTGTATCTGCCCGATACCTATCAGGTAAATGATTCCGACCGGCCGATCGCGGAAGCCATTCCAACAAGACGCGAATGCAACCTGCCTGATGATGCCTTCGTCTTCTGCAATTTCAATCAAGGCTATAAATTCACTCCGAGGATGTTTGACTCCTGGATGAGGATCCTCAAGGCGATCCCCGGAAGTGTTCTTTGGCTGCTCCAAGGAATTCCCACGTTGGAACGCAATCTTCGCCAGCACGCCTTGCGGCAAGGGATATCGGCTGAGCGATTGATCTTTGCGCCCCGCACGGAGCCCGACAGACACCTCTCCAGACTTCGGGTGGCCGATCTGTTTCTCGACAGCCTCCCCTATAACGCGCACACAACTGCCAGTGATACCTTGTGGGCCGGCGTCCCGATTCTTACGTGTCGAGGTACGACATTTCCGGGGCGGGTTGCCGCCAGTTTATTGCATGCTATTCAGATGCCTGAGCTCATCGCGGACAGCCTCGAAGATTATGAAAGCCGTGCAATTGCCATTGCCCATGACGCAGGCTGTATAAGGGAACTAAAAGAGAAGCTTTCAATGAACCGCGGCATATCTCCCCTTTTCGATACCCGGCGGTTTTGCCGCCATATCGAATCCGCTTACCAAACAATGTGGCGAAAATGGCAGTCGGGCAAAAAGCCGGAAAGCTTCAGCGTTGACTCGCTGGATGGAATCGTCACGACACGATAGGGGGACAATGTGAAGACAATCGGTTTGGCGGCGGCAACTGCCTTGGCTTTTTTTCTTCACACATCCGCCTATGCGGCCGGGACGCGGGACAGTGTTTATGCGGCTTTCGGCCGCTGCAACCAGATTCCGGACGATCGGCAATGGCTTAACTGTATTTATGGCGCCGCCCAGCCAATGCGCGGCGAACTTGGTCTTCAGCCGGCACCCGATTTTCAGGTCCGCCTGGTTCCCGCTGAGACAGATGCGCAATCGGCCAAACGGTCAAATATTCCGCCGTCCCCGCCTCCACCTCCGCCAAGTCATAGAACCGGTTTCTTTTCTTACTTGCTCGGCGGAAATTCGATTGTCGAGAACTCAAAACTAAAATCCTATACCTTCGACAGGGCAGGCCATTTTATGGTCGTCCTGTCGAATGGGGAAGTTTGGCAGCAGGTGGCCGACGACCAAGTTCTCGCAAGCTGGCGGGGCTCTCCGGCCCAGTACGTCATATCGATTCAGACGGGCGCGTTGGGAAGCTATACTTTGATGGTCGAGGGCGAAGACCAAGCGTATAAGGTACAGCGGGCGCATTGAATCCCGCTTGGCGGCTGCAAGCGATTGCTGTCGCGTGATGCTGCGTGGCCTATAGCATCTGCGCCAAAAGATCCGGCAGCGGCTAGCTGATATGCTAACTAAGCCCGCCTCCCCGGGAGGTTTCCCTGTTGGTCTAGCGGCACGAGTCGGTTGAGTTGCGCTCGGGCTGATATTTTAGGTGGATCACAAATCCCGTGTTTTCTCGATACAGACTCAGGGCGAGGTCGTGATCGCGACCGGTCCCGTGACCGTTGCCGTGTTATGACTGCCTCCCGCAAGGGCTATGGCAATTGCCGCTCCGGCCGCAGCCATTCCCAGCTCGATCACCAGCGTCCTGTCCATCATCTGCGCCTGCTTGACGCCTGCAGGCTTTCCAGGAGTCAACGCGCCATCATCGGCGAGAGCACTTGACGCAATTAGGGTGACGGCCAAGACAGCCGAGATACACACACGCATGATAAGCCCCTCCAAGTGTTGGGTCCGTCGTTGAGAGATAAAATACCGCTCCAAAGCTGAGCTCGGCCCTCCTACAAGGCGCCCTTCAGGCCAAGGATGAAGTAGCGGCCTATCCCGTTTTCGCCTGCCACGATCACCGGCCCCACGCCAGGGTTGGTTTGTGATGTCGGGTCAAGCGGCGGCGTCTCGTTCCAGATGTTCTGGACAGAGAAGAAAAGTGTCACCGGGCTACCTCCGATCTCCGTGTCCTTATCGATTGTCACGTCCAGCGTGTCGAAATTGGGCACATGGGGTTGCTGGAAAACTTGTCCAGCCTGGGCTACTCGCGAGAACCCGCTAAACCAGTTGTTCTCCAGGTTGATCGACCAGGAGTTGATCCTGTAATCGACGATGCCGACGTCACGGCCTTTCGGTACCGAAGTAAACGTCGCCGGCGATCCAGGGAAGGTTATCGTTGAGATGTAGGGCTGATCGGAAGCGTAATTCCGCATTATGACCGATCCCGGCACCCCGTCGAAGACATCATTCATATCGAAGCTATAATCGACTTCTATGTCGGTGCCCTCGGTTGCCACTTTCGCGCTGTTCACACTTTCCGTGAAATACTCGGTGGGATAATTCGCCAGGGTTGTGTTGGTGTACGGATAGGGCCGCTGGGTCAGCACACAATAAGGCGAGGTTCCTCCGGAGGCGTCGCAAACCTGCTGAATGCCGACCGTTGAGCCGGTGAGCGCCGTAATCGCATTCGCCATATCGATCTTGAAATAATCGACGGAAGCCGTGAGGTTCGGAATGAAGGTCGGCGTAAATACGACACCGCCCGTCCAGGTATGCGCCGTCTCAGGAACCAGATTGGGATTGCCTGTCGTGGCATGCGTGGTGCTGAAGTTTCCTCCCGTCAAGATATCGGCGTAAGGACCGGTGTTCACCGTCAGCGGCTGATGCAACTCGTAAATGTTCGGCGCACGGATGTCGGCCGATGCCGTACCACGCAGGCGAATGTCGTCGTTGATATGATAGTCGAACGCGAGCTTCCAGGTTGGAGCCGAGCCGGAGGTACTGTAGTCGGTATAACGGCCGGCAATGTCGAGGGCGAAGCTTTGGATCATCGGCAGGTCGTGAAGAATTGGAATATTCGCTTCGCCAGCGACCTCCCAGACATCGATATATGTGGTGGGAAGGGGCGCCTGGGTTGTTTGATCGTAGAGAGCGGCACCGGGAGCACAGGCCGAGAAGGTCGAAAAACCTATGCAAGTCGCCGTGATGGCGGGATTGAAGTTGCTCTCGATGGTCATGCCCTGTTGGCGGAATTCCCCCGAAAGACCCAACTTCAGCGGACCGGCTGGCAAATCAAAAACATCGCCATTGATCGAAGCCCCGAAGTCCATCAACGTATTGATGGCTTCGAACGATGTCTTCTGGGTGTACCAGTTAAACGCACCTTGCGTCACCGTGTCTGATCCGAACGGATTGATCGGTGTGCAACCAGGGAACAAAGACGCTTGGTTCGTCAATGAGACCGCGCACACGATGCCCCCCCCGCTGGGGTTGACGACTGCATCCTCGCCGGCAAGGAATCTGTCCACATTGGCATTGTGGGGAACCGCACCTTCGAGCCGGTTCTGATTGTACGTGAAGAAGGTGTCCCAGCTATATTTGTCAAAGAGCGTGCCATCCAGGCCAACCGTCTCGCCGAGAGAGCGGTCCAGATTGACCGACCGGAAATCGTCACCGTTCAAGGTGACTGGCGCCCCGGCAATTTCATCGAAAAATGTTCCGAACGTGAAGAGACCGTTCTTGTTGCCAGAAGCGAGCGCGGCTTGCGCAGACGGTGAGAGGTAGGGATCGGTGATGGGCAATATGCTGCCCCGGCCTGGCCCTGGGTTGATCGTCGTCGCGCTGGCATTGTCGATCGTGTAGGATTCATCCGCATTCGCCTCGATATAGGCGGTGGTCGTATCATTGATTTCGTAACTGAACCGGACAAACGATTCCACCTGACGCAGGCGTGCCTGGAAAGACGATGTGTTGTAATACCCGCCGCCATCGCCGCCGCTGTTGGTGCCAGACGTTCCGGTCGTCGTCCCTTTGTTGAAGGGTATCAGGTTCCCGCCATCGGTAAACGTCGTAAAGTTTGCCGCGCAACCATTGCAGGTGACCACCCCGCCGCCATCAGCCTGATTGACCAAGCGACTGAAAGGCGTGTTGATGAAAGGATTGGCAGCAGTTCCAGAGCCCGGGTCCGTCCAGGATTGTCCATTCGCCATGTAGGGGCGCGCGTTGTTGTTGATCAGGTCATGATTGTAGTAGCGCACATCCCCTTCGAGATGGCCCCTGCCGCCGAACAAATCGGTGCCGCCCGCAACACCCAGTTCCTGCTCGGCACCATCCGCATAGGTGGATATGCCGCCATGCATCTCGTATTTGATGCCGGTGAAATTCTTATCAAGTACGTAGTTGACGACGCCACTGACGGCGTCCGAGCCATATGTGGCCGAAGCACCGCCTGTCACCACGTCCACCCGCGATATGAGCATCTCGGGCAGATTATCGATATCGACGCCGCCTGCAGGGGCAGAAAAGGCGACGCGGTGGCCATCAAACAAGGTCAAGGTGCGCGTGACCCCGAGATCGCGCAAATTGATATCGTCAGCCTGCCCGTTTACCGTAGACGTCGCGCCTCCACGTTGATTGGTGCTGCCCAAAAAGGCCGGTAGTTTTTCCAGGGCGTCGGCGAGATTATCCGGAGACGTTGCCTCCAAAAGGTCCGGTGCGACCGAGGTGAGTGGTGTGGGAGAATTTTGGATGTTCGAAATCACCAACGAGCCGGTCACCGTGACCGTCTCGACACCATTACCCGCGGAATTGTTGGTGGTTTGACCATTTACGCCGGTCGAAAGTGCAACGACACTGGCCGCACAAAGCAACGTAACATTCAGCCTGTTCATAAATGTCCCCTCTAATCCCCGATCACGTCCCAGCCCGGTCGCCGATTTGATTATGTGTGTCAGGCTGATGAATTCCGGCCATTACTGTCAACGTTACCAAGGCTTCGGGCACCCGCCGATATCTCGCAGGGTGAGATTGGGCCGAGCTTGGCGCGCCCTGGGGACGACACCCGTAACGTCTGGCACCAACGGCGGCGATGGCGGCGGGTATTAATTACAACACATCGTCCTTCCACCCGCCAATATCTCGCAGGGCGAGATTGTCGGTGTGTGAGCAGTGATTCGGATCCGCCGATAGTTTGGCGCTAACAGGATGATGACTTAGGGGAAGCGCCGGGCTGATCTGCGATGGATGGGACCAGATCAATTCAGCTTCGCATATCAGGGAATCGAAGTGGAAAAGCAAAGTGCTGCAAAGAACTTACGGGACCCGCCAGGCCTCAGGGGCAGCGGCACGGCGGCCATAAAGCATGGTAATGTTTATGCGGCGATTCAGATAACCCTCCTTGGACTCTATCTTGTCAGTTTCATGGAAAAGGTCCGAATCGAAGATCACCGCGCGATTGGCGCGATAGGGCACAATTCTTGACTTCGCGCCGGCGCGCGCGAGGAAGTCACGGCAGGCCCTCTCATCGCCGTTGTAGCGCGCCATCTCCCAATGCTCCGGCGCGTTGGCATCCCAGATCACCAGCCCACCATTATTTCGATTGCAATTGGCATCATCGGGCGTAATCCAGAAATTCACATTCACGGCAGCATCATCGGCATGCAACCGGATGCCGGAAAGGCTGCTGTCATATTTAAAGGCCCACCACATCTGCAACCGGTGCTTACCAAAAATAGTAGGAAATGTCTCGCAAAGTTCATCGGCTATCTGAGCAAGCAGCGGAGAGGCGAACCCGTGTTCCGGCATCGCCCCCAAATAACCATCGGCATAGGATCGCCGCCAAACGGTCGAACCCCAACAAAAACGCTGCAGTTCTTCCAGAGCTGCTTCGGTGAGGAGATTATCAACCACCACCACTTGCGGCCGACTTTTCTGCCACTCCGCCGCGATATGATCGGCATTGTCAGGGTTGATTGCGGCCGTTTGCAGCCGTTCGCCATCGGCTAAATACAACTCCGATTCGCGAATCCCGAGACCCAAGCCTGCAAGATAGTCATGCTGCTCGCGATCGTGACGTTGCTTGTGAGAAGGATCGGCAACGGGATTGGGTGGTTGGAACGTCAGCCGGGCGTGGCGTGTGTACGCGGCAAACCCCTCGGCAAGGTGATTGATCTCGCATAACAACGTTCCACGCAGAAACAGCGACGGCGGATGGTGGGGACGCAGTACCAGCGCCCGGTCCGCCGATGCAATTGCTTCGTCGAGGCGTCGCAGAGCCCGCAAGGCGAGCGCCAGATTGTGCCAAGCCTCCGCATGGTCCGGCGAAAACGCCAGCGCCTTGTTGCAGCTTGCCGATGCTTCCTCGAATCGATTGAGACTCAGTAAAGCGACGGCGCGGGCACTCCAAGTCTTGGAATGATCTGGCGTCAGCGCCAATGCTTTATCATAGCTCGCCACGGCCTCTTCGAAGCGCTCAAGGCTTTGCAGGGCGCGACCGCGCCCAGTCCACGCCTTGGAATAGCCCGGCGTCAGCGCCAGCGCGTCGTCATAGCCTGCCAATGCCTCTTCGAAGCGCTCAAGGCTTTGCAATGCGCCAGCCCGGTTATGGAGGACACGGGCAGAGCCGGGTTTGAGCAAAAGCGCGCGGTTGAAGCTTTGCAATGCATCGTCAAACCGTTTGAGGCCCATGAGCGCGGCACCGCGATAGCCCCACATTTCCCCGTACTCCGCATTGCGTCTTAACACCCGGTCAAAGCTGGCAAGCGCCTCCTCAAACCGCGAGGTGGAGGTAAGCAGCATGGCATATAAACCTAACGCCTCGGCGGCATCCGGCTCCAGCTCCAGCGCCGCTTCCACTGCTTCCAGCGCTTCGGTCCAGCGTTCCTGCTGATGGCGCAGCACCGCAAGAAGATATTGCGCCCGGAAGTTCCGTGACCCGGCCAGAATCTCCAGATAAAGCTGCTCGGCCTTTGCCAGCGCACCCTTCTGATGGAGTAATAAGGCTTGATCCAACTGATAGTGGGGCGTCATCTCGATATTCCCTCACGGCCGCAAAGATAGGTTTCCTACTCTGCCGCCTCAAGCCCGCATCTCATCTATTTCAAGCGCATAGAGCACTTGATGAGAACTCGCTGCTGAAGGATAGCGTCCGGATGTTGGAGGTTGTTCCTAAGGTCGCTATAGTCCTTATCGTCCGGATGAGCTCGTCCCTTGAGCGCCGCCGGAAAGCTGGGCGTGGAATATAATGGTTCTTAAACGGTGCGGAGCAGATAAAGATCATCTCCGTTCGCCAATGCACGACCCAGCCAGAAGCCTTTTCGCCGAGGCCATGGCACATTACCAGGCTGCGCGCATCCCTGAAGCCGAGCGACTCTGCCGGAAAATTCTCGCGGCCTACCCCCATAATGCAGACAGCTTCCATCTGCTCGGCCTGATCGCTCGCCGATCGGGGCACAACGATGCCAGCGCCGACCTCATTCGCAAGGCGATTAGGCTCGACACTGGCATCGCCCCCTACCATTTCAATATGGGCCTCGTCTTGATGGACCAGCGAAAGTGCAAGGAAGCCATCGCCAGCTATCGCATGGCCATCGATCTCAAGCCGGATTACCTGCGGGCGCATCTCAATCTCGGGAACGCCTTTCGTGAAATGGGCCTGCAGGAAGAGGCCATGCGGAGCTATCGCGCGGCTCTCACACTGAAACCCGATTACGCCGAGGCGCACAATAATCTCGGAAGTGTGCTTTGGGAGCTCAGCAGACTGGAAGAGGCTGTCGCGAGTTTTCGCCGAGCGCTTGCCCTCAAGCCGAACTTCGCCGAAGCCCATAACAACCTGGGCAATGCGCTCCAAGACCAGGAACGGTTCGTCGAGGCAGCTGCCGCTTATCGCGGGGCGCTTATGCTCAAGCCGGACTTCGCCGTGGCCTACAACAACCTCGGCAATGTGTTACGGAAACTGGGCGATGATGAGGGAATTCAATGTTATCGCCGTGCGTTGACCCTTGAGCCTACCTATGCTGTCGCTCACAATAACCTCGGCAACGCGCTCAAGGAGCGCGGTGATGTGAACGAAGCCGTTGCCAGTTACTATCGAGCGCTCAGTCTATCCCCGGATTTCGCCGAAGCACATTTCAATCTTGCCGGAGCGCTCAAGGAGCAGGGCAAACTGGCGGAGGCAGAAACCAGCCTCCGGCAAGGGCTCAGCATCAGGCCCGATTCCGTGGATGCGCTCAATGCTCTTGCGTCGATGCTCCTAATGCAACACCGCCTCGTGCCGGCATTCGATGCCATCAGACACTCCCTGCGGATCAAGGAAACCGAACAGGCGAAGCGGATTTTCGTAAACAGCATCAAGCATGCGGATTGGAGAAGCCGTGTCGCCGAATTGCAGGTCCTGATGATCCGTGCGTTGACGGATCCATGGGACCGCCCGAGTGATTTGGCGCAAACTTGCGCCCGTTTCCTCAAGCAAGATCTGCATATCGGACCTTGCGTCGCGCGTGCCAACAATGCATGGCCTAAATATTTGCCGGGGAATGTCCTGTTTGGACCGAATAGCCTCGCTACCATCGCGGCAAATCCTCTCTTTGAGGCCCTGCTCTGCACAGCTCCAAACGCGGATCTGGAGATGGAGCGTTTCCTCACCATCGCGCGACATGCTTTGCTTGAATCTGCGCGGCTTGGTGCTGAAGCAGATCCGGCGTTGCGCTTCCATAGCCTGCTGGCCCGGCAATGCTTCATAAATGAGTACCTGTTCTGCACAACAGCGGCAGAGATCCGGGCCGCGCAGGAACTGCGCGAGTCATTGTCGGAGTCATTGGCCGCCGCGCGTCCAGTACCGGCGCTTCTCTTGCTCGCCGTGGCTGCCTACTTTCCACTTCACTCTATTCCGCGCGCCAGCCGCCTGCTGGAGACCATTTGGCCAGAACCCGTGACGGCTGTTCTTGTGCAACAGGTCCGGCAGCCTGAGGAAGAAAGGTTTTTGCGCGATACAATTCCTCGCCTGACCGAGGTGAAAGACGAAACCTCACGGCTGGTTCAAAGCCAATATGAGGAAAATCCTTACCCACGCTGGATCAGGGCGGCGCCGGCCGAGCGCGCGGACAGCATCACCGGCTACTTGCACCAGAAATTTCCTCTTACAGTCGCGCGGTCGTCGGGCGAAAAGCGGGCATTCGAGATTCTCGTTGCCGGGTGTGGCACGGGCCAGCATTCCATCGAAACGGCGCAATGCTTCCCCGAGGCGGGCGTGCTGGCCATCGATCTCAGCGCGAGCAGCCTCAGCTATGCGAGTTACAAGACCAGAGAACTGGGCATTGCCTCGATCGAATATGCGCAAGCGGACATCATGGCGCTGGGTGGGACTGGTCGCCGCTTCGACTTGGTGGAGTCCGTAGGCGTCCTGCATCATCTTCGTGATGCTTTTGCCGGATGGGACGTTCTTGTGTCCCTGCTTGCTCCGGGCGGCTTCATGCGGCTTGGCTTCTATAGCAAGACGGCTCGCAAAAATATCGCGGCGGCGCGCGCCTTTGTTGCGGAACGAGGCTACAGCACAAGCTCCGACGACATTCGAAAGGCACGACAGGACATAGCGGGATGGGACAATCGCGCCGCCGCAAAGGCCATTCTCGACTCGCCGGATTTTTTCAGCCTAAGCAGTTGCCGGGACTTGATTTTCCATGTGCAAGAGCATTGCACGACCCTTGTACGCATCAATGCATTTATCAAAAAGAACGGTCTTGTGTTTCTGGGATTCGACCTCGGTAGCGAAGTGCTTGATGCGTACCGGCGGCGTTTTCCTGACGATCCGGCCACCATCAATCTGAGTCAATGGGAGGACTTCGAGAACGACAATCCCAGCACCTTTGCTGGAATGTATCAGTTCTGGATACGCGGGATGCCCTGAGGTAATGGATACGGCTATCGACGCTTGGACATCAGGGATGCATACTCGCAAGCATAGCGCATGAACCATGATGAAGTAACGACCCAGAACGAGTTACGTAAGGCCATCACCCTGTTTCAGCGGGGCAATTTTTCCGAGGCCGAGCAAATCCTCACGCAATTGCATCGGCAGGTACCGGAAAACTTCGATGCGCTGCACATTCTCGGCTTGATGTCCTTGCATCTTTCTCAACCGCAACGCGGTGTCGAACTGATCAAGAAAGCCATAACGATCAGGGCCGATTTCGCGCCGGCACATAACAATCTGGGCAACGGACTTCGGAGCCTGAAGAGACCGGATGAGGCACTGGCATGCTACGAGAGAGCAATCGCGCTGAGAACCGATTTCCCGGAGGCATACAATAATCGGGGCAACGTCCTGTTAGACCTGAAGCGATTTGACGAGGCCCTGGCGAGTTTCGATATGGCGATCGCGCTGAAGAGCGATTTCGCTGCGGCACACAGCAACCGGGGAAATGCGTTGCTGAAAATGCTGCGATTCGAGGAAGCGCTGGCAAGCTGCGGGAAAGCGATAGAGCTGCAATCAAACTTCGCGGAAGCATATGTGATGCAGGGGGACGTGCTGCTGGCGCTTGGCCAAGCCGAGAAGGCGCGAATAAATTGTGACCGGGCCATTCTGTTGAAGCACGACTTCGTGGAAGCTCATGTCAGTCGTGGGAATGCTCTGTTGGATTTGGGCCGAGCCCGGGAAGCACTGGCCGACTATGATCGCGCAGTTGCACTCAAACCCGACCTCGCAGCGGCACATAATAATCGCGGAAATGCGCTGCGAAGCCTCAACCGGGCAGAAGATGCGCTGGCGAGTTATGACAGAGCGATCGCATTATACCCCGAGTTCTCTGAGGCGTACAACAACCGGGGGATCGCACTGCGAGCGCTGAAGCGTCGGGATGACGCGCTGGCAAGCTTTGATAGGGCGATCGCCCTGAACAGGGGTTATGCGGCGGCATACGGCAACAAGGGAAATGTGCTGGCGGAACTGAACCGGCATGACGAGGCATTGGCCAATTGTGAGAGGGCAGTAGCCCTACGACCCGACTTCGCGGAAGCATATGTCGTCCGGGGTGACGTGCTATTGGCGTTGGTCCGGGGCAAGCAGGCTTTAGCGAGTTACGACCAGGCCTTGACGCTAAAACGTGATTTCGCGGAAGCGCATGTCGGTCGCGGAAATGCTTTGTTGGAGCTGACCCGGGCGGAAGAAGCGCTCGCTAGCTATGACCGCGTGCTCGAACTCCAGCCTGACGCGCCAGAGGCACATAACAACCGCGGGAATGCACTGCGAAGCCTCCAGCGGATCGAAGATGCCCTGGCGAGCTATGACAGGGCCGTCGCTTTAAACCCCGGATTTGCGGAAGCATACAATAATCGCGGCAATGTGCTGAGGGACCTGAAGCGGCAAAGTGATGCGCTGACGAACTTTGACATGGCGATCGCGCTGAGCACCGATTATGCGGCGGCGTACAGCAACCGGGGAAACGCACTCGTGGAATTGAGCCGATCCGAGGAAGCCTTGGCAAGCTATGACAAGGCCGTAGCGTTGCAACCTGAGAACGCCAAAGCTCACAATAATAGGGGTAACGCGCTGTTGGACCTGAAGCGGCTCGATGACGCGCTCGAGAGTTACAACAGAGCGATTGCGCTGAAGACCGAATATCCTGAGGCGCGCTGGAACCGGAGCCTAGTTACGTTATTGCTGGGACACTTTGAACAGGGATTCCAGGACTATGAGTGGCGCAAGAAGCGTGTCGATATCACTTATCCGCTCCAATCGGCTTGGACCGGTGCTGAAGAAATCAGAGGCAAGATTCTCGCCATCCATTGTGAACAAGGGCTGGGGGATACGATCCAATTCTGCAGATATGCGCGGCTCGCGGAAGCCAGGGGTGCGAGAGTGATACTCTCGGCACAAAAGGTATTGATGCGACTGCTAAAATCTCTCGGTTCAACAATCGAGATCGTCGATATGGCGGAAGCACCTCCTTATTTCGACTATCATATTCCGCTCCTCAGCATGCCCTGGGCCTTCAAGACCGATCAGAACAGCATTCCCGCTGACATCCCATATCTTCAGGCGGAGCCTGATCGGGTCACGAGATGGCGTGATCGGATCGGCCATGAGGGATTTCAAGTCGGGATTTGCTGGCAAGGCAATAAACTGACGCCCGGTGATATCGGCAGATCGTGTCCCCTCCGATACTTCGAGCCGCTCTCGAAAATTCCGAATGTGCGCCTGATCAGCCTTCAGAAGAATATTGGTGAACCGGCCGAATTGCCGGCCGGAATGACGGTGGAAACCTTTCCCGAACTCGATATCGGCCCTGATGCATTTATCGACACGGCCGCGGTAATGGGGAATCTGGATCTCATCATCACGTCCGACACGGCAATTGCTCACTTGGCGGGGACCTTGGGGCACCCGACTTGGGTGGCACTGAAATATTCCCCCGAGTGGCGCTGGCTTCTCGATCGGTCGGACAGTCCCTGGTACCCCACAATGAAACTTTTCCGGCAAGGCTCCTACGGTGATTGGATGGACGTCTTCTCGGCCATGGAATCTGAATTGGCAGCGCTAAGTCAGGGAAAAGCCTGATCGCCGGCAGATGGCGATCGCGAGGAGCATACCGCCATCATCGCCGCGATCACGAAACGTGATGGCGCAAAAGCAGAAGCCGTCACGCTTAACCGTGTTGAACGCAGCTATAGGCGGTTGAGAGATTCATAACGAAATGATATGCACGCCGGGAGCGCTTTATAGCGCCGCCTCGAAAGATACAAGGGATATCAAATAGATAGCCGTCCGTCTATCGAGAGCTATCAACGTGATGTCAAAGCGCGATGAGGCCTGATCAGGCGATCGCGCGGCAGGCGACTGTAAAACCAAAACAGGAATTCGTATCGTACTTTCCAGAGATCATTGGTTTGGATCGGGGCGAGCATCGTGTTCCAGCAAATACGGGATTTTCTGAATCCGGCGGAGTTGGCCCGCCTGGTTCAACTCGCGGGTGAACTGACCTTCATCGAAGGCCGCCTCTCAAACCCCAACAATACCACAAAGCTCAACCTCCAGGTCGATCGTACGGACCCGCGCTATACCGAGTCCGCCAAAATCGTCCTGGATGCCTTTCAGAGATCGCGGCAATTCCGGGATTTCGCCTTCCCCAAGGTGATTGCCCCACCCGTCCTAAGCCGGTACGAGCCCGGAATGCGGTACGGAGCCCACGCCGACGCTGCTTTCATGACCATCATCACGCCGCCGGGATCCATGCAGCTTCGGTCGGATCTGTCCTGCACGATCTTTCTCAACAATCCCGCAACATACCAAGGTGGCGAATTGCTGTTGCATATCGGTACGCTGCCCATCCCCATCAAAGGCCAGCCGGGGGAAGCCTTTGTCTATCCCTCAACTCTCCTGCATGAAGTGAGACCGATCACGTCAGGGGTCCGGCTGGTTTCAATCACTTTCATCGAAAGCCTGATCCCGGACGAGACGAGGCGCAACCTTCTGTTCGAGATCCAGGACGTGCTCGCGCTCGAAGGGTTAAAGATGGATTGGAAAAGTCGAGTTAGACTGGAAGTCGTGTCTCAAAATCTCAATCGCATGTGGTCCTAACGGGTGTCATAGCCATTTTCTTCGATAAGCACCGACCCCAGCGCGGCATTCATCCGCCGCTTGGCCGCGGATCTTGCAACCGCCCCTCCTAATCGATCAGCCGATCCAAAGATCGCAATATCACAGCAGCCATTTGGCCGGTGCCAATTTGGGTCATTTTCGGCTGCATGATGTCCGCCGTGCGATATCCTTCTCCCAACGAGGCTGCAACGGCCTGGTTCATGAGATCGGCATCGTCCGCCCGGTCGAAAGAATAGCGCAGCGCCATACCGAACGAAAGAATGGAAGCGATTGGATTGGCCATATCTTTTCCCGCAATATCGGGAGCGCTTCCATGGATGGGCTCATAGAGACCTCGCGCGCGGCCTCCGATTTCCGCCCCCAGAGACGCGCTGGGCAACATTCCGATCGAGCCGGTAAGCTGCGCGGCCTCGTCAGAGAGAACGTCTCCGAAAAGATTATCCGTCAGGATGACATCGAATTGATGCGGGTTGCGCACCAACTGCATCGCGCAACTATCGGCAAGCATATGGTTGAGAGCGATGTCTTGATAGTGCGCCCGATGCAGCTCGGTTACCACCGATCGCCACAAAACCCCCGTCATCATGACATTTGATTTTTCCACCGAGGTCAGTCGCCGGTTGCGGCGCCCAGCCAACCGGAACGCAACATGCGCGACCCGGGTGATCTCTTCGGTGGTGTAAACCTGAGTGTCGACGGCCCGCTTTCCGCCCCCCGGCAGAGGCGTAATCTCCTTGGGTGTGCCGAAATAAACGCCACCCATCAACTCGCGAACGATAAGGATATCCAGATTGGAGACGATTTCCGGCTTCAGCGACGAGGCATTCGCCAATGCCTCGAAGCAGATCGCCGGCCGGAGATTTGCAAAAACTTCCATGCTTTTGCGGATGCGCAGCAGTCCGCGTTCAGGCTTCAACTCGAATGGCATGCTGTCCCACTGCGGCCCTCCTACCGCGCCCAGGAGAACGGCATCGGCGCTGAGCGCCTTTGCGATTGTTTCCTCGGGATCGGGACGTCCCTGCTTCTCATAGGCACATCCTCCGAGAAGCCCTTCTTCCACCACGAAATCGAATTGCCGCTTCCGGCGAAACCATTCCATGACGCGCATGGTGGCATCCATGATCTCCGGGCCAATGCCGTCACCCGCCACTATCAAGATTTTATGCATGAGGCTTCCTTTAAAAAGCGCCCTTTACTCTCGAGCAGAGCTTGGAAAGAGGCTTTTCGAAGCATCAACTTTGTAGGAGAGAAGCGCAGCGACAAATGAGAAGCCGGCCAGGACGAAGAAAGCGCTGTTCCACCCGCTAAGCGTGGCAATGTAGCCGGTGAGCGCCGCGGCAATGGCGGCACCGATATTGCCCCATGTATTCATCACCGCCGACACCGATCCCGCGAATTCCCCGCCAATGTCGAGCGTGACGGCCCAGGAGATTCCGACGGTCAGCTCGAGGCCAAACACGGCCGCGCAGAAGAAACCGACCGCCCAAACTGGATTGGCGAACAGGCACGCCATCGGTATTGCAATTGTGGTCAGGGAGAAGCCGGCTATGGCGACCACGCGGCGCGAGAATTTCAGATTTCCCGTCATCCTCAGCAATTGGTCGGAAATCGTGCCGCCGGAAAGATCGCCGAAAAATCCCGCCAACAGAGGCAAGCTGGCATACAGCCCCATTTGCTGGAGGTTAAAATGGCGAGCCTCGTTCAGATATTTGGGAAACCAAGTCAGGAAAATCCCAATATCGTATCCGTAGCAAAGATACATGGCGGAAAGGAGCCAGAGCTGCGGGCTGGACAAGATTCGCCGCCAAGGCACATGGCGCGCGCCTGAGCGTGTGGCGCCCAAAGCGTCGCGTATCTGTTGGCGCTCCGCATCGTTTACGAACCGGCTATCAGATGGATTGTCGCGATAGAACCAATACCAGATCCCGGCCCAAACGATGCCGAGAAGGGCGAAACTGTAAAAAGGCATGCGCCAGCCGTAATATCCGATGAGCAAAACGGCTATCACCGGCGTGATCGCACCTCCTAACCGCGAGCCGGCATGGGTCGCGCCTTGGGCAAACCCTCTCTCCGCCGGTAGGATCCAGCGCGAGAGGGAACGTGTGGCTATTGGAAACGCACCCGCCTCGCCGGCCCCGAACAGGAAAAGACAGATAGCCAAGGAGGTCACTGACCACGAGAAGGCCGTCAGCGCCGTGAATAGCGACCACCAGACGACCACACCGGCGAGCGCTCGGCGGCCACCGAGCCGATCTCCCAACCATCCGCCGGGGATTTGGAAAAGCGCATAGGCGATCTGGTAGGACCACAAGACCCACCCAACCGTTATCAGTGAGAAGCCGAATTCCTTCTGGATCGAGGGAACGGCTGCGGAAAGCAACACACGATCAAGATAGGTGATCATATAGGCCGCCACCGTCAGCAGCAGCACGATGTGCCTCACCCGCGTCGGGGCGGCCGCGGTGACGCCACTCGGCGCCTGCGCGTGGCTACCTGCCAATGCCGTTGGTGTCTCGCCCATCCTCAGGACCGGTCGGGTCCACCGCGACAGGCGGTTTGAGCCCTGTCGACGCAAAGCGACCAGATGCTGGGGACTTTTCGTCCGGCGATATAAACCTCTTGGATGGATCGCGTGTTCTTGATGTCCGCCGAAGGATCTTTCTTGAGGATAACAAAGTCCCCCCACTTTGCGCGCTCAAGCGTTCCGATGTCCTTCGCCCCCATGAAGCTCGCATTGCTGCCTGTCGCGGCCGTAATCGCTTGCAACGGCGTCAGGCCGGACTGGACCATCAGCTCCAATTCCCAATGGACAGAATATCCAGGCAACCGGCCCGGAGGCCCGCTGTCCGTCCCCATACCGTACTTCACGCCCGCTTTCGCTTCCCGGCCGAAATTGTTCATCGCGTTGGTGAAGCTCACCCCGTATTTGGGAAAAGAAGGAGCCGTAGCCAGCGTGCTTTGGCGCTTGGGATCGGACAGGCCCGCGATCAAGTCAGGAGCGACGGCCCGATAAAAGAACGGATCGTCGAGGAAAGGCAGTTTTGTGTAGGTAAACGAATCTTCCCGGCTCAACGTGGCGGCCATCTGCCACACATTCCGGGCCTTCATCCCGTCTATCAGTGACTGGTCGATCGGCTGGTCGCGCACCTCATGGGCAAACCCGTCGACACCCTGGGCTATCAGGGTTTTGGCATTTTCCAGATAGAAGACATGCGCGATGGCCTTTAGATGCTTGCGATGCGCCTCTTCGATGACGGCCTTGCTCACATCGGCGGGCATGCGCGCGGGAAACGAGCCCAATTCATCGTCCACCCAAAGCTTGATGACGTCGACGCCCTTGGCAGCCTGCTTGTCGACTTCCTTGACGGCCTCGGCGGCGTTCGATACCGGCTGGTTCAGGCCCACCACCCCGCCGTAAGAATTCTTGTAAACAATGCCCTGTCCCGCCGTAAACACGCGCGCCATGTCGGGCCGCCCGGCCCTCTGACTTTCCCGAAATGGAAATATCGAATCCTTGTCGGTGCCCAGAATCTGGACCGCGGTTACGCCATACGCCGCATAGGTGCGAAGCTGGCCTTGGATGTTTGGCAGGGTGTAATATTTGATATCCTGATGAAGGCCATCGACAATCGCGAGATGGATGTGATTATCGATCAATCCCGGGATCACGAAGCTTCCCTTCAGGTCTGTGATCGCCGATCCAGCTGGACTTTTTAGCTGGCTGGCCGGTCCTATCCAGCTGATGCGCCCATCCGTGACCACCATCGCGGAATCGGGCTGCGAGGCGCGCCCTGTGCCGTCGATAAGCGCGAAGTGATCGAAAACGCTGGTCTCCGCTCGTGCCGACGCGCCGGCCCATGCCGAGAAAAGCAGCGCAGCGCAGAGAACCCTAGAAGTTCTTTTTCCGAGCATCCTCGATGATCCTTCTGGCTCTGGAAGGGTTGAATATCCCGCAGGAGCAGAAGCGGCTTAAACCCGCTATCACTTCATCGGGCGTGCGCCTGTTCTCGCGCACGAAATCGATAGCCTTCCTGGCGAAGGCGTGGCTGATCATTCCGTGGCCGCACATCGTCGACAGCATCAGGGCGTGGCGGTTGGGATCATTGTCTGGAATGCCCTCGAACCCCAGCGAATATCCGACGCTATGCCTGGTAAGGCCGGCTTTCTGGCAGCAATCCAAGGCATTATTTATCGAAGATGAGATATTGACGCTCAGCCCCAGATTCTCGTCCTTTATCCGGGCGACAAATTTCTCCGCATTCTCGCGCTTGTCGAACACCGCGGAGAATGTCGTGGGCGCATCCGCTCCTTCTATGACGGTTTCGAAATCGGGCTTGGTGGGTCTCTCGCCAAAATGCTCGATTGGATTTGTATGACGCGTTGGACGCGTCGCGCCGCCATGCATGGCATCGCCGATATTCACCGGATTGTATTCGAGGGCGATTTCCAGAAACCGGCGAAGCGCAGGCAACGGGTCGCCGCGGTCCTTCGCGCCTTTTGCGGGTATCGCGATGATGACGTAATCGTCCACAAAGCTCTCAGCCGATCCAAAACGATGCAGAGTGTTGGTCATGCTCCCGCCTTTTCGGTCTTGGTCTGCGTGGAGTTGAGATTGTCCGGCCTTTTCACCGCCAGACCCAAATTCGTCTTGGCCCGTTTCAGCGTGTAGCCCAGGCGCTCAAGAATCGGCGCCACGACCTTTTCGTCGCCATTCTCATCGCAGCGCGTGCCAACACCGATCGCCACAATTGTTTCGATCCGCTTTTCGACTTCCCATACGGTGCGGATGACTTCTTCCACCCGTTCGACCGGCACCTTGAGTTCGAGAATTGCCGACAGAACCTTCTCGTTCAGAATGTCCGGGCGGATATCTCCCGTGGCTGAATCGGTCATGAGGCTGGTAACGGGATTCTTCTTTTCGAAAGCGACGCCGATCAGCGCCAACGCGCGGCTCATCTCCTGAATTTCGTGAAACCAGGCGCCCACGCCAGGCCGCCCGAACTCGATGGTGAAACCCACCTCGCCCACGCCGACGCGGTTCGTAACGTCGTTCGTTTTTACTTCCTCGGTGCCTCGACCCACGATGCCGGTGGACTCATGCGGCACGCGCGGATCGGAGAAAGCACGCCGTACCACTCTTGGCCAGCTCAGTTCATCCGGTTCAAACGCCGAGGTGGGGCAGATATCGGGATCCGGTTCGAACCGCATCAACAGTTTCGCCATCGCCCTGCGCGTCGCCCGGACCGTTCGAGGTGGCAAGACCTCGCGGCTGAGACCGTTGTAACACGCGTAGCATTCGACACACGCATCGGCGTTGATAGTCGCCTTGAATCGGACGGGGTCTATGTAAATGGCGCCCATGGGACAGACATAGGTGCAGTTCCCACATGCCACACATTTTTCAGGATTGATTTTCATGCCTATCTCGTCCGGTGACTTGAGGGGGTTGACTGCGTCCTTGTCGGAGAATGCGGCCGCAGGCACCGGAATCCTGAAATGCGCACGGTTTGCTCACAAGCCATTGTACGACACAGAGCTTCAAAGGGGTCCACGGCGGTTGTCAAAATACCAGTCGCCGCCTGTCTCACCTAGTGAGACCGCTCCGCCTGCAATAGTCCAATCGACTCAAGCGCTAAGCAGTTCTCTGCAAATCCGCGCGGACTGAAATCGAGGCGCCGGATAAAGCTTTTGGCGAATGGCAGCCGCCGCTGCCAACAGGGCATCCCGCGCCTCTACAATCCTGTCGTCGCCCGTCATTTTCTGAGTGTCATCGGACGCCGAAATCGCGGCAATGACGGTGCCATCCGCGTCTTTCACCGGGACAGCGACACAGCGCAGATTAAGCGACGATTCCTGGTTATCCAACGCGTAGCCCTGTTGACGGACTTTGCTGAGCTCGGATCTGAGCAGGGCGCGGTTGGTTATCGTGAATGGTGTGAGAGGCACCAAATCTCCGTCATGGATAATGGCTTCGAGCGCGTCTTCGGGGAGCGCCGCCAGCAAAACCTTTCCAAGACCAGTGGTGTAGGCTTCCAGTTGCGCGCCAACCCGCGTATGGACGGCTGAATGCGCGGAACCAAGCTTGGCGATATAGGTCACCATCCCGCCTTCGAGCACGCCCACATGAACTGTGACGTCCAAGCATTTGGCGAGGTCGGAGAGGATGGGCTGCGATAAATCCCGCAGAATCTCACCGGTGGCCACATTGTGTGACAGCGACACAAGCAGCATTCCTGGGCGGTAACGCCCACGCGGACCCCGCACAATGGCGCCCAATTCTTCCAGAGTTTGGATAAGGCGGTAGCCGGAAGCAGCCGGCAGATTGACTCTGCGACTCAACTCAACGCTGGTCAGCCATTCATCCGGCTGACGAAAAGCGCCCAAAAGCTTAAAAGCTTTTATTACCGACTGGTTTTTCGGTGTGGCCACAAACCGCTCCCTGAGCCCCGCTTCATTCGTATCGAGCGGGTGCCTCCCGGAGCATATATACTACAAATTTTTGAAAAACTCCAATAAGCGATGGTAAATCAACGGCCTGGATTGTCCGGCAAAGCAAAAACCCAAAGAACCGAGCCGCCCGAAGGGTTTGCGATTTCAGGGGTTAGTCCCCCAAGCGAGCGCGGAAGTGTTGAGCCGCTTCCCACCACGACCGCGACATATTCTTTGCCGTCGGCCGCATAAGCGATGGGAAAGCTGTTCACAACATTGTTTGTCCGGGTTTCCCACAAAACCTGTCCGGTTTGATCGTCATAGGCACGGAAGTAACGGTTCCAATCGCCGCCGAACACCAGCCCACCGCCGGTCGGCAACAAACCACTTGTCATGGGTGCGCGCTGACGGTCGCTCCAGATCGTCGCGTGGTCGGTTAGCCGAATAGCGTCCACTCGCCCGATATTGCCATCGGAATTTGGAACCGGCTTGCGAACCCAGAAAACACCCCCGGCTCGAGCCTGCGATTGGCCTGGCTGCAACGGCCGCACAGTCGCATTTGCACAGAACTCGTTGAGGGGCAGGTATAGGGTTTGCGTAAGCGGGCTGTATGCCGTCGCAGGCCATCCCCTGCCACCCGGATCGGCGGGACAATTCGTCGTGGTCTGGCCGACCTGAGGAATGACGGCCTGATTGATCGTCTTTTTTCCTGTCTTTGGGTCTATGGCGGTGACGACATTCTGCGGCACTGTTTCCTTGTACCAGAGCCACTTGCCATTCGTCCGGTCCAGGGATTCGATTATGCCGAGCTTCCCGGCGGTCACAACTTGTTTGCGCAGGTGGCCATCGACCGGCAGATCTACAAGAACGCGCTCATAAGCATAATCAAGATCCCACGTGTCCATCGGAAGGTGCTGGAAAAACCACCGCAACTTGCCTGTCTTGGGTTCGATCGCCAGCGTTGAATCGGTATAGAGTGCATCACTGCTCACGCCTTTCTTTCCGCTGGGCGGCCAGAGTCCATTGAGCACCGCTGCCCATCCATAGGGCTGACCGTCGCCATAATAGACCAACCCCTCTTCAGGATCGTACGAACCGGCATTCCAGGCAGACCCCCCGAACCGGTCTGATAGAGGCATCCCGTTCCAGCTCTGACCAGCCTTCCCGTCTTGGGCGATCGTGTGGACGCGCCAGAGTTCCTTCCCATTTGCCGGATCATAACCGGCGATAAAACAACCTCCTTCTTGTCCGTCGCCACAGCCGCTCATCGGCTGAATGATGACGCCGTCGGCCACCAGCGGTCCGCCGGTGTATCTCCAGCCTTGGTCCCAATCACCCACCAGGACGTCCCAGACCACCGCACCCGTTTTGGTGTTCAGCGCGATGATATGCCCGTCCGATGTCGCGGAAATAAGCTTATCCTGATAAATTGCCATGTTCCGCTTAGTCAGCCAGATGCTGTTACTTTTAAGGATATCGGGACTTAGTTTGCGATTGTATTCCCACAACAGATCGCCTGTTGCCGCATCCAAGGCATCTATCTTGTCGCCATTGTTATGAACGAATAACACCCCGTTATAGACCAGAGGGGTGGTTTCGCTGGCGCCTTGGGTCAGCGACCAACTCCAGGCGACTCGCAGATTCTTGACATTGGCCTTGTTGATTTCAACCAGCGGGCTGTAGCCCCACCCGTTATAGGTGCGCCGCCACGTCAACCAGTCATTATCGCTGGGATGCAGCAACATTTGATCCGTTACCGGCGTCAGACTGTCCAGTCGTTTAGCGCGGCTAAGTACGATGTCCGACCGAGCGCGATCGCTTTCCACGCTTTGGCCCGCGCCGCCGTTCGGCACAGTGGGTAGTGGTTGTGCCGTCGCGCCGCTCAAGGCCGCAATTACTCCAGCCCAACAAACGCATGCCAATAGCTTAGGTTTCGACATCCTCTGCTCCGCGGTATTCGAGCTACAACAAATTAGGCCAACATAGCGATCAGTTGCACAGGAATATTAGATTGTCTCGATCCCCCCGGGGCGGGAATAAATAAAATACGTCCCCATCCACAATGGCAGATGGGGACAAGTTGGGGGGAATTAGCAACCATAAATCACCGCACGTCGCCGTTATGGGCCAGCGACACGGATCGACACCGCCTAAAGTGATGAATGGGGGGATTTATTGTCAATGTGGCGACAATCGGCTTAGCAAGCTTATATCTCGCGCCGTGGGATACCGGTGCCGTTTGAGCAAGGGTTTAAAGAGAGAAGCCCGGTCGATGCAAGCCGATGATTACGCCGCGATGACGGCCTCGATATGTCAGGAATCAGTGGCTCTTGCCTGCATCCTCGTTGGTCGCGGGGATTCGAAGCTTGGCCAAGAGCACCATGTCGCTTGGCAATTCACGGGGCCCCGGATTAATTCCGTTCGCGTTGAGCAGGTAGGCGATGATTTCGACATATGTACCCAGCGGCAAGCGGCCAGCCGCATCCGGAGGCATGGCGGCATTCGTAAACGCAACCAGCGCGCTTACAGGATGGCCGAACCACTTGGCTCGGAATGCATCTCCTTTCAACGGTGGTCCACCAAACTCTCCATCGTTGAGGTTTGGCCCGTGGCAATCAACACAACTCGTTATATACTCCGATTGCCCGCTTGTGACCTGTTCTGGCGTAAAGGAAAGGGAATCCGACGGCGTGGTCTCGGCGCTTGGCTGAGCGATTACGACGGTCACCGTTGCTGCGGCAATCAGGCAGCCCGTGGCCGCCCCGATAATGAAATATCTGTTTTTCAACTGAACTTTGTGCGCTGCGACAGAGCGTTCTAGCATTGAGGTACAATAGCTGAGAACCACATCAAGTTCTCGATAAATCACATAGTGAGATTTCGGTTGCAGCGGCCGTTTCCCCCAACCGGCCGCGCCATTTTCTTCGCCTCCCGCTTTCTCTACCTTCAAATTGGAAATTGCTGGAGGAACCATGGATAGCCCGCAGCTCGGACGCCGGGCCTTTCTTGGCGCCGCCGCAGCCGCAATGGCTGTGCCAGAGGCCCTCGGGAAACCTTCGCGCCTTCCGATAATTGATACTCACGTTCATCTATTCGATCCCCGGCGGCCTCAGGGAGTGCCCTATTCGGGGCCCAAAGGGCAACCGCCCCAACTCGCGCTTCCGCCGATCTATCACAAGCTCGCCGCCCCGACCGGCATCGTTGGTGCAATCGTCATCGAGGCAAGCGCCTGGGTGGAGGACAATTTATGGATTCTCGAGCGTGCCGAGAGTGACCCTTTGTTCGTAGCCGTCGTCGGCAATCTGCAGCCCGATAAACCCGACTTCGGTGACTATCTCAATCGGTTCGCCAAAAACCCTCTATGGCGCGGCATTCGCTACGCGAGAGTATGGAATGTTGAAGACGGTAAGCAGGTGCTCAAACCTGGCATCGTTGACGGGTTGAAGCTGTTGGCCCAGGCAGACCTGACATTGGACATGGCGAATCCGTCCTTGAATTTGTTGCGCGGCGCGCTGCTCGTTACTGATGCAGTGCCCAGCCTGCGGATCGTGATGGATCACATGCCTCAGTTTGATCCTGCTCCCGAGAACCAGGCCGACTATGACGAACTGATAAAGGAACTCTCTCAGCGGCCGAATTTCTACCTCAAGCTCTCTCAAGTCATTCATCCGAACAGTGAAGGAGCAATTGCGCAGGATTTGGCGTCATATCGCTCCCGGCTCGACAATCTGTGCGCGGCGTTCGGCGAGGATCGCATCATGTTCGGGAGCAACTGGCCCGAAACCGTCGGCAAAGCGACGATTCCGCAATCCGTCTCACTCATGCGTCAATATTTTTCCGACAAGCCGAAAGAAGCCGCCGAGAAGTATTTTTGGCGAAACTCGCAGCGTATCTACAAATGGTCCAAGCGGACCGCCAGCCAACCTGTTTAAACCTTTTGACCTGAAACAGAGGCGAGATAAGACGATGAAACTCATTTCCACCCTCTGTTTGGGAATATCATTTGGCTGCTTGGCAGCGTCCGCGGCAACCATGACTCCGACGGAATGGCCAACGTATGGCCATGATTATGGCGATGCCCGTTTTTCTCCTCTCACGCAAATCACGCCCGCCAATGTTTCGAATCTGAAGGTGGCGTGGGATTTCCATATGAAGCCGCCGGGCGAAACCGGCCTGCGGGGCGGAGGCTTCCTGTCTTCGGAAGACACCCCGCTGGTGGTCGATGGGGTTATGTATGTTTCCACGCCATATCGGCGTGTCATCGCTTTGGATGCCGAGACCGGGAAAGAGCGCTGGGCTTACGAGATCCCGAACCAAGACGAACCGGCTACGCGCGGTGTGGCCTATTGGCCCGGCGAGAAGGGTGCCAGGCCGGAAATCGTGTTCGGGACGCGATCGGGATTGTTGATAGCTCTCGACGCCGAGACTGGCGCTCCGGTTCGCTCCTTCGGCACCAATGGCGTGCTCTCATTAAGGACGCCGGGCGTCATGCAGGGATTTTCCGACGCCCAACTCGGTGTGACCTCGGCACCCATGATTTACAGAAACCTCATTATTACGGGCTCCCGCGTGCAGGAAATTCCCGCGCAAGGCGCTTCGGGCCAGGTGCGCGCTTTCGATGTGCGCACGGGAAAGGAGGTTTGGCATTTCAATGGCGTTCCCCAGCCAGGCGAAAAGTTTCACGAAACCTGGGAAGGCGACAGTTGGGTTAAACGTTCCGGTGTCAATGTCTGGTCCGGCATGACCCTCGATGCTCAACGCGGCATCGTTTATCTGCCTTTTGCGGCTCCAACTTTCGACCAATATAACGGCGATCGCAAAGGAGAATCGCTCTTCAGCAATACGCTGGTGGCGGTCAGGGCCGATACCGGAAAATATCTGTGGCACTTTCAGGCGGTTCATCAGGATCTATGGGATTATGACCTGCCGCTGACGACGCTCATCGACGTCAAGAAAGACGGGAAGACAATTCCGGCAATAGCGGTCATGAGCAAAGCAAGTGTTTTGTTCATGTTGGACCGCGTCACAGGAAAACCGATCTACCCTATAAGGGAAGTTCCGGTGCCTACCGACACGGATCTGGTTGGCGAAGCACCCTCACCTACCCAACCCATGTCGGTAACTCCTCCTCTGGGTCGCACATCTTTCACGATGGCGGATATTGCGACCGTCACGCCGGAGCATAAGGCGGCCTGTGAAAAGCTCATCAAAGATCTCAATGTCGTTCCGGGCACTTTTTTCCAGCCGCAGCGGGCGGATTCTGCCGTTGCCCGGTTCCCCGGCTCGTGGGGTGGCATCGATTGGAGTCACGCTTCCTTCAACCCGCGGATTGGCTATTACATCGTCAACAGCAGCGATCTCGGCAGCCCGCAAGTCATGCGCCGCAAGCCAGACGGCACGTATGACCTCCGCGATGGATATGTCTGGTTCCGGGACAGGGAAACCAGAATGCCTTGCAATCAACCGCCTTGGGGTAGTCTCTACGCCGTAGACGTCAGTACCGGTCAGATCGCTTGGCGGACCACATTGGGCGTTACCGACGGCCTGCCAGATCCAAATACCGGCAGGCCAAATGTTGGTGGCCCCATCACCACGGCATCGGGGCTTATTTTTATCGGAGGAACCGATGACAAAAGGTTCCGGGCATTTGACATCAAGACCGGCCAAGAAATATGGACCTACAAGATGCCCGCGTCGCTTTATGGGACGCCCCTCACCTACAAAGGCAAAAGCGGCAAGCAGTATATCGCCGCGGTTGTCACGGGTGGCTTCTGGGGCGAGCGTCCAGGCGCGGACGACGTGATGGCTTTCGCGCTTCCCTGATCACATGGCTCGTGTACGAGCCTTAGGCGAACCTGAATGTCTAAGAGGATCGCCGGCCGGAGACCCATTCCGCTGCAGTAGCGAAATGGGCGGGTCACATTCCCGTCTGCTTAATGGCCAATCTTACCAGGTGAGATGTCGGCACAGGGCAGCATAGATGAATATTAGAACGATGGGTTTTTTGCCTTAGGATCAAGCGCGAGCTGGGCGAAATTCAGGGAGAACGGCGGATGTCTTGTATTCGTTTAGGGGCGCTTATCCTGATGCTGTCAGGCCGCCCCGTGCTGGCGGCAGACAACGCTTATCAGATAAGCCTGGATCCGGTTGGGCGCATCGAAGCAACCAGGTTGGCAACGCAGGGCCGCGGAAGCGCCACTGTCACACTGAACGGCAACAAGCTGACCATCGACGGAAAATTCGGCGGCATGGTGTCTGCGGCCACCGACGCACATCTTTGCGTCGGGGAAGGTATCGGGACGTCGGGGACCTGCGACGGCGGAGACTTGACGGTGACCAAGGACACCAGCGGCGCGCTGTCTGGCACCATCATTCTCAATTCCAAACAGCTGGCGGCGCTGCCGGCCGGCCGCCTATATGTTCAGATCAACAGCGTGGGGGCGCCTGCTCCAGAAGGCAATCTTTGGGGTTGGATCCTGATTGCCCACGAGATCCCGGGCCAGGATGTGCCGCAAGAAGGTCACTGGTTCCTGCCGCAATATGACATGCCCCAAAGCGTGGAGCATGGCAGCACGCATCCGCTCAAAACCAAAGCCAATTCGTGAAGGTTGATTGGAGAACATCGATGAAGATTTCCGAAAGAAAGACCGTGGCATTGGTCGCCGGGCTGGCCAGCACCGCCACCGTCGCGCTTTGGGCCGCCAGCAGCTCCGCGCAGGGCCTGGCGGCTGCCCCCTTCAACTCTGCCCAAGTGGAAGCGGGCCGCGCCGCCTATGTCGCCAATTGCCAAACCTGCCACACCGACAATCTGTCCGGATCGGGCGAAGCGGTGCCGCTTGCAGGCAGGGCTTTCATGGTCACCTGGAGTAACCGCACCGTCAAAGAGCTGTTTGACAGCGTCAAGAGCGAGATGCCCCTAGGTGCGCCGCGCAGCCTCTCCGATGAAACCTACACCGACATCGTCGCCTTCATGCTGCACGCCAGCGGCGCCAAGACCGGCGCCGCTGCGCTGACGCCCACGACCGCGATCAAGATCAGCACCATTGCCAACGGCACCGTGCCGGCCGATGTCGCGAACGGCATCAAACTGGCCCAAGCGCCGGCAGCAACGCCAGCCGCCGCGCCGGGCGCCGCTCAGGCCCCTGGAGGCAATCGGCGTCCCGTTATTCTCGGCCCCGATGGCAAACCCCTGCCCGGGCTTCTCGACGGCGCGTTGGGGACGTTCCGTCCCAACAACAATCTTGGCGTGGTCAAGCAGGGCAATATCCAGAATTATACCCCCGTGACCGATGCGATGATGGACAACCCGTCACCCAACGACTGGCTGATGTATCGCGGGAATTCTGCCGGCTGGAGTTACAGCAAACTCAGCCAGATCAACACCGGGAATGTCGGCCAGCTCCAGCTGAAATGGTCGTTGGCGATGAATGACGGCGGCGCGAATGAGACCACGCCGATCATTCATGACGGTGTTCTGTTTCTCGTGTCGGCTGGCAACACGATACAGGCCATCAATGCCGTCACCGGCGAGATCCTGTGGCAAAACAATATCGGCCCCTTGCCGCGCAGCACCGATCCGGGCGGTGACGAAGCGACCCGCTCCATCGGCATCTACAATGACAAGGTCATTGTGCCGACGATGCAAGGCAAGATTTATGGGCTGGATGCCAGAACCGGCAAGATCGTCTGGCAGAGCTGGATCTCCGATCCATCCAAGCCGGATGAAGGCCAGCACGGCAATACCGGTGGCGTCATCATTGCCCACGGCAAGGCGATTGTGGGCATGGTCAATTGCGGCCGCATCCCGCAAAACAATCATTGCTACATCAGCGCTTACGACGCCAATACCGGCGCCCGGGTCTGGAAGTTCACCACGGTGGCGCTGAAAGGCACTCCTGGCGGCGACACCTGGGGCGGACTGCCTGACGACCAGCGCGCGGGCGCCGAAACTTGGGTTGCTGGGACTTACGATCCGGTGCTCAACACGACCTATTGGGGCACGGCCCAAGCCAAGCCTTGGCGGCGAGACTTGCGCGGCTCCGGCGATGGCGCGACGGACTTTGCGAATTCGACCCTGGCGCTCGACGCTGATACCGGCAAGCTCAACTGGTCTTTCAGCCATGCCCCCGGCGAGAGCTTCGACCTGGATGATGTGTTCGAGCGCATCCTGATCGACCACGGCAGCCAGAAAACAGTAATGACCACCGGCAAGAACGGCATCCTGTGGAAACTGGACCGCGTCACCGGCAAGTACTCGGACTCGCGTCAGACCGTGTTCCAGAACGTCTATACCAAGATCGATCCCAAGACCGGCGTGCCGACCTACCGCAAAGACATCATCAACCAGAAGCTCGACCAGTATCTGCCGGTCTGCCCCGGACCCGAGGGCGGAAAGAACTGGCCGGCGGCAAGCTATCATCAGCCGGATGACGAGATGATCATCCCGCTCAGTCAGACCTGCGTTCTGATGTTGGGCTCCGGTACGGAGAAATATTACGACATGCCAGGCGGCGACGGTAATATGGGCCGCCTCTCGGCCTATGAAACCGATACGATGAAACCGCTCTGGAGTCTCGAGCAGCGCTCGCCCTTCCTCACCGGCGTAGTATCTACGGCGGGCAATGTCGCATTCGTGGGGGATTTCGACCGCGTCTTCCATGCTTTCGATACGAAGACGGGCAGGCAGTTGTGGAAGACAAGACTGGGCACCACCGTCCAAGGGCACATTGCCTCCTATATGGTGGATGGCAAGCAATATATCGCGGTGATGACGGGCTTGGGCGGCGGCAGTCCGGAACAGAAGCCCACCTTCATGCTCAGTGAAGAAATCACTCGTCCCGCCCACGGTACCGCCATCTATGTTTTCGGTCTGCCCGACAACACCCAGGAGGCATTGAACCGATAGCGGCTTCAAAAGGCCCCGATTTTATTTTCAGGGGCATGTTCGTGTCGACGCTTGGCCGCGGTTAGGCGGAGCATGGCGCTAGAGGAAATGCCATGCCCAAGCACGGAGGATCAGATGCACCGCATCGTGTGGACCGCCGCCGATGTACGCGGATAAGTAGAGAAGCGGGGGTACGGTAGCACTTCTGACCATTGCGAAAAACACATCATCTTTATTTTCTGGGCGCGCTGATTAGCGGCCGGCACCGAGGAGCTCTTGGGCTACCTGTATTTTCTTGGATAGCGTCAGCGCGTAGCTCACAGAGTGAAATTCCAATGCCGGTCAACAAGCCCCAATGATGGCTTTATCTCCCATACAATGTATCATCCTTTGCCGAGCCATGAGGGTCAAACATATGGCATCATTGAACAAAAGGGAGTTTATGGCGGCGGCCGCTGCGATCTCTTTAGTTGAACTGCCGGGGGTGGCGCTGGCACAGCAGGCGCGTGCCGGGGGCAGGCAGCGGCAATCCATTCCTAACCGACTCGCGAAAACTACTCGCTTGTTCAAGAGCCCTCCTGGGTATCCCAATGCCATTGCGGTAGCACCTGAGGGACTATGGATTGCCGAGCAGAAGCTGTCCGGCCCGGGGGCGGTCCAATATAACTTACCTGATCCCACAGATTTGCACGAAGCGTGTTGGCTCGTCGATTGGAACGGCAAACTGCTCAAGACAGTCATGACGGAATCCAGGAATACCAGCGGCATGGCTTATGGCGGTGGGTATATTTGGATGTGCGCAAATCAATCGCCGGAGGGTGTCTTTCAGACAGATCTGAACTCCCGAACGGTCAGCCACCGTCAAATACCATTGGGTCCGCCCGACAATGGCGGCGGCTGCCACGGTGCTCTATGGCAAGATGGAAAACTGTGGATCGCTTCACTTCGGCTTCATGGAATTTTGCGGGTTGATCCGCAGACATGGGCGCCGGAATTTCTCATCCCGGTCGTCCTCCCACCGGATCGGTCGCGGCTGCATGGCGTTGCGTGGGACAATGGCGCCATTTGGATTGTAACCGGCAATGACAGCAAAAGCTTTGCAGAGGGACGCCCTGGCCTGGCGAAGTATGACGCCAGCACCGGAGAATTGCTTGAAACGGTGGATTTCGTTCCAGGATCGGCGGATCCGCATGGCTTGGCAATGCATGATGGCGCACTGATCAGCTGTGATGCAGGCCTTCATCCCGGTTGGCGGGCCAACGAAAGTCCCACCACGAGGGATATTTTTCGCATAGATTTTGTCTAAGGAACTCTCGTTAAACATCAGGTTTGGGACATTCGACGATCCAAGCCGCGTACTTTGTCCGCCAATCGGTTGTTGTTTGATGGACAAAAGCACCCATCTAGACTTGATACGATGGAGGCGCGTTTGAGAATAGCGGCGTTCGCTTTTGCTTTTCTCCTTTGTCTCGCGCTCAACTTGGAAGCCAAAGCCGAACTGGCAGTCTCTGCCAATGACGGCAAGCAGGTCCACCCCGATGATGCCATCGCGGCACCGGTTCCCGACACTATATCCGTTCTTGATATCAGAAGCGGTAAAGCGAAAATCCTGGGTTCGATCGACGCGCCGGCTTCGATGATCGGGCCCCCTGCCTCCGTCGCTGTGGCGCTGGATGGCAGCTTTGCTTTGATTACCTGCAGTCAGCAGCTGGTCGATGGAAAACTAGCTCCCGACGATGTCGTTTCTGTGATCGATCTTTCCATTCCGTCAAATCCCAGAGTGTCGCAAACACTTCATGCCGGTCCGGGAGCATCGGGCGTGTCTATCAGCCCCAACGGCAAGTTGGCTCTTGTTGCCAGCACGGGCGACGATTCCATCACGGTCTTTGCAATTTCCGGAAAAGCGTTAAGTCCGCTTGGCAAAGTGAGCGTAGAGCCGAAGTCGGGGCCGACCGACGTAGTTTTCTCTCGTGATGGGAGAATTGCGGTTGTTGTCGGCCGTGGCAATTCAAAGTTGATGCTGCTTTCGATAAGAGGGACTGCGGTAACAAATACCGGAACCGAATTCCTGTCGGGAATGTCTCCCTATTCTGCTGCGGTGACGCGTGACGGCAAGTATGTGATAACGAACAACCTCAGAGGCGCGCTAGTTCCCGCACAGTCCGCGATCGCGGCGCGCCCATCGGAGCGCGGAACTGTGCAACGACGCCCATCTAGTTTGTCGATGATCGATATCAAGACCGGAGCGATAGTTGCTTCAGTAGAGACCGGCGCGCTGCCTGAAGGCGTCGTGCTGTCGCCGGATGGTCGGTATCTTGCCGTCGATTCGGCGAATGGGAGTCCCAATAATCCTTCCGATCCCAGCTTCAACAAATTATTCGCCCGCCTTGAAATCTATGCGGTCGGTGAGGGAACTTTGGTGCCGTTGGCGCAAGCTGCCGCCGGCCACTGGTGCCAGGGCATGACATTCAGCAAAGATGGCAGAACCATTCTTTTGCAATGTGCCGCCGAGAAGGAAATCGAAACATTTTATTTTGACGGAAAGACCCTGGTTCGGAATCTCGATTTGACACTCTTCATGGGCGCGCGTCCGGGCGCCATCGCCACTGCTTTGAGCAGATAGAGAAAGATGGCGCCAGTTAGTGCACAGAATGAAATCGCGAATTGAGCGGCTTTGCCAAGAAAAGGGAAAGGCCTCAATTCCGGAGACTCGGGCCCACGGGTACAGGCGAGGGTTGGACTTGAACCGGGCCTTAGACCTATGGTAGCGGCGTTAGGACTCGATCCTGCTCGTGCGATGGGGTAGCGTTCGATCCACTCATGCGGCTGTATTGGACTCGAACCGACGTCAGCACGCTAGATTAGATCACGTCCGCTGCTTGCGGTCGATGAAGTTTGCCCACCAGCACATCATTTTGCGTCGACCCGTAAGCCATTGCGCAGAATTGTAAACGCCGCGGACATCTCCAGATATTGTTCAATGCCGCCGATGGGAACGTACATGCGTCACTCATAACACGATGGAGTAATATCAGCCTTTAACTTTTCAGTGATTGCGTCGCAACGTCTCCGACGTGTTCAGTCCAACTCCAAGATCACTTTCTTAGCAGAGGATTTTGATCGTCTAGAGTCGGACACCCTAGCGCCCGACCTCGGCATCCGGCACCCAAGCATAGCCATCGCCTTTAGGCACAATCCATCCCACGCCGGGGAACGGAAAGTGCGGCGCGAACACAAGTTCATGTGCCTTGGCCAAGCGCGCCAGCTCCGTTGTTCGAGTTGTGACGCCCGTCTTCTGATCCTGGTGCATTTCGCCCAGCCATTGGGGGCTCCTCTAGCGAGATGATGGAACTATGTACGATGTCCCCAACGTCCTCGATGCGCGCATCTCCGGAAGCGATCTCAAAACCGACGTGGCCGGGCGTGTGGCCGTAAAGCGCAATCGGCGTGATACCCGGCAGAATTTCCGCTCCCGGCTCGAACGCTGCAATCTTTGGTCCAAGCACCTTCGCCCATGGCGGGTTTTGGGTTTGGAGAAATGTCCACTCCCGCGACGACATGTGAATCGCGGCATTGGGAAAGGCAAGCTTGTGGTCGCTAGTCGCCAATCCGCCCAAATGGTCGGGATGCGCATGGGTGATCAAGACATCGGTGATAGCCGAAGGTTCAACGCCTGCCAGCTTGAGGCTTTGCATCAACGCAGCGCCCTGCAAAAATGGACCCAGCCCAGTGTCGAGCAAAACAACATGGCCCGGCATGCGGACCAATAGCGCATCCACGTCTAGCCGCACCTCATCGGTAGGCGCATGAGCTTCCGCCAATACTTTTTCTACCGCCGTCGCGCCTACTTCCGCGCCAAAAGCGCCGCTTGCGGAGGTAGCAACAAAAACCCCGTCCCTGAGCGCGATGAATTGAAGTTGGCCCACCGAGAAATTCGCTGCACCGGGCATCCCCGTGACCGGACCGTTAGCAATCGCCGAATTGGGAGCCAACCATAACAGAGAAACCCCGCAAGCGATGTTTTTGATCCAGGCCATAGCGCTCCTCCACAATCTTCGAAAAACCATCCCATCGCCGACTTACGTTCTAGCTCGCCTTGCGCAATCCATCGCCGCTCTGTTCGGGTTCATATTCCAGGATGTCGCCTGGCTGGCAGTCGAGGTAGCGACAAATTGCGTCAAGGGTCGAGAAACGCACGCCGCGCACCTTTCCGGATTTCAGCAGGGAGAGATTGGACTCGGTAATGCCGATGGCACGAGCGAGCGCATTATTGCGCACGCGCCGCCTCGCCATCATCACGTCGAGCCTGAGAAGGATCGCCATCAAATGATCTCCGAACGGTCGAGTTCGATTTCGCGGCCGAACTCCATGACTTGTGCAATCGCCAGCACGATCAGACCCGCCACCAGTGCGTAGACCATTTCCATATGAAACCACACCTTGTCCAAGCCACCGGCGAGGCGGAACAGCATATGCACGGCTACTTTTGCGAAAGGATACGAAATGAGCCACAAGCCGACGCGCTTCAAGCGAACCGCGTTCTCGCGCGCGAAGACGATGCCGCGCGCATAGAGCCAGAACAGACCGCGCAATTCCCAAAACACCATGAGGAATGGCGCCGCCGCGACCGCAGTGGCGATCACCCCAACGCCGCGCGTAACAGCCGACAGCGAGGAGTAAAGCACCATGCCCGGAACAACAGGCGGCTTGCCCGCATAGATGGCGGCCCCCGCCGACCCTTCGAGCATATGATTGCTGAAGAACAGGGTGCCGATGCATGCAGCAAGCATCCAGAGAATCTGAAGCGCGGCGAAAATGGTGAATAGGACAGCCAGCGCCCTGCTCAGCAATCTCAGGCTATGGTGAATTGGGATTGGGGTTGTCACCGGCAGTCGGGACATTTCGACGACATTGGACATAGTATCCAGCCCAAAAGATCGCTGTGTCCATAATACAGAAAATATTATCTGTCAAACGATAATATAATGATGTTTGGCATCAAACCGCATCTAGCTGTTCGATTACGGATGCTGATAAGGGCCGCGTTCCGGCCATCATCCGCGATAGGTGCCCGCAATTCACACCTAGAATTTTTGCAAGTCCTCGCAAACCGACCCGCTCACATTCGCTCCGTAACCGCGCCAGCGTGGCGGTGATTTAGACCTGCCGATTGCCATCAGCCAAGGCCAGATTGGATATTGCATGTTCGATCTTCGAGAAGATTGCTTCGGTAGCGACATTTTCATCATTCAAAATCCGAAACAAATATTGCCGCGAGATGTCCGCTCGGCGCGACACAAGCAATGGCCCATATTTCTTGATAGCGTCGCGAATCTCCGCAACTCGTTTCGCGCGTTCCTCTGACACCGAGCCGAATTCCGCTTGAGCAGAAGGATCAACCCCTATTGCGAGTTGATCATCCAACCTGTTCGCTTCCTTACCAATAAATCTGATGGTCCGGGCGGTTATGTGCCGACGCAAAGTCGGGCCACGGTCGCCGCGTTCACCGTTCAGGAATTTCGCCTCGGGCTGATTGTAATAGTGGCGCAGAGCGTCGGCGTAGGATTTCAGTTGCTTCGGTGATACCGGTGCACCTGTATCGCGATCAAAGGCATGCCGCGCAGCTTTTGCCGGGTCGCGGTCGAATGGGGCGATCACTCGGAGTGTGGATGGTTTCTTACCGGAAGTAACCAAATCATCTTTCTGTTGAAACACAACCATGAACCCGAATGGACGGACTTGCCGGTGATAAGGCTTTCCCGCGTTGCATTTGTCATAGCCATGGCATAGGTCCGGTGTGGTCACAGCATGCCGGATCACGGCGGGTTTCGAGAACCCCGGCAGCCGCGACAAGTCTGGTGGCCTAGGCTGTCCACTTTGGGCGTGTTCGATTTGAGCGATCCAGAAGTCCCGCTGCCATTTCGAGACACCTAGCGGAAGTTGAGCCGCCGAACCGCCTTTATCGCCCATCGGTGATCTCAAGTGACCAAGCCCATGCGCAGGGAGCTTGCGAGGGACCGGGCGATTCTTGCCGTCCAAATTGAACAGCGCATAGCGCTTGCTTGAGATGGCATAGCAGAATAACGGCTCAAGTGCGCCCGGCCGTTGGAGGCTGTAATTGGCATCCTCTAACTTGAGTAACGAACCACCAGTTCCGTAGGGGTTGAGCGGGATGAACCAATCGCGAATGGCTTCAACCGACGCTCGATAGGCCTGTTCGGATAGCCTTCGACTTTCGCTTTAACCAGTCCTCCATCGCCGCGACTCCGCCATCGCCACCGGCATGGTGCCCAGGCGGCAGGCTTTCAAAATCCCGAAGCGTCCTTACCGGCGCGCGATCATGCGCGAGCCAGCTTCGGACATGCTCAAGCGTGACGCCCGGTCCCATCTCTGGCGGCGGACCGTTGCGCATCAAGAAGCCGACGATGTTGGGCCGCTCCCAACAGCCGTAATGGCCTTCTTCGTTGGGACCCCAACCAAGCGACGTGGAGATGCGGTCAGAAGGATGGAGATCCAGCCAGCGCGTTAGACACGCGGCGAGTGGCGCACACAGCGTCACACCTTCGCGGGATTTCCAATTCTTGGCGGGAAGGCCGTTGAGTCGGGCGGGCGTGTCCCAGGACGGACCTTTGCTAACAGCCATGCGCATACGCTCCCAATGGGGCGTCGGCTTCTGTTTCGCAGGGATGGGACTCCTCGGCGGCCATCTCAGCGCATAATGTGCTTTGGGGCAAGCGACCTCATCTCATCGTCGCTCGCGGCGCGCAATGGTCACGGGATAGCAAGAGGGACTTCAAGGTGGTCGGCGGCAAAGTTATCGAAGTGCTGGATGATGAAGAAGATAGCGACCAAGAAGAGCCCTGAGGGGGCGCGCCGACTTGGGCTAGGCGCTGCCAATGAGTGACTTTTCATGAGCCGCTAATTGCACGGTTCCACGGCGAGTCGCATTGTACGTACAGCATTGGAGGATGGTTATGAAAAAGCTCGCTCTCCTGTTGTTAGCTCTTTCTCTCGCGACGTTATCAACGCCGGTTAGTGCTCAATCAGACCAAAGAAGCCCACCCGTTCAACAAAGCACCCAGCCCGCGCAAATGGGCGCGCCAGCCGCTCAGGCAAAAGTTTGCACTCTCACACCGCTTACTTCGGTTGAGCTGGAGCCAATCCCGGGGAGCACCCGCATGGCCGCGCCCCTGATCGTCAATGGCGTGCAGATGAATGTCCTTGTCGCCACGGCGGGCGGAGCCTCAAGCCTTACTCTCGCCGCAGCACATTCATTGGGGTTGAGTGCTCACGATACGGGCAACTTTCGCTTTATTGATGCCAGCAGTTATGCGAGCCACAACTATTTCCGTCTCCGGAGCGTGCAACTGGGCAGGCTACCCGGCAAAGACATATCGTTCGTCAGCACGCCCGATCCCAATTTTGGGAGAAACCCTCATCTAGATGGCGTCCTAGCCGCAGACCTGATGGGTCTCTACGACGTAGAGATCGATTTCGCTGGTCGCCGCATGACCTATTTTTCGTCCAATCAATGTCCAGGACAGCAGGGCGCGATTGTTTCAGAACTTGAGCGTGGAGGCCCTCCGCCTGCCTACGGTGGGATCGTGCCTATTAAGTTGGTCAGCCATGCTGAGGACGAAAAGCGGGGTTACAATCCTGGCCATGATTCAGCGGAAGGGACGATGGTGATACAAAGTTTATTCCCTGCGTATATACCGGCGAACACTGACATGATAGGCGGAGATATCCGCACTACCGTCGTGCTGGATGGAAAGCCACTGACTGCCAATATCGACACGGGCCAAGAAGTATCATCACTCAACACCGATGCGGCCAGGGCAGTTTACGGTGTCACAGCCGAGTCGCCTGGCTCGACACCTGTTAGCTCGTCAACAAACACGGGGCCTGACGCAGGCGTGTCTGAAACTGTTGTCGTACACGGCACCAAACTATTCATGCATAGTTTCCATAGCCTCGCCTTCGGCGAAGTGACTGTGAAAAATCCGCTCGTCCTGGTGCAGCCCGACATCGCCGGCGTACGGGATCGTGACAATAACCTTCAGTTAAACAGCCTGATCAGGCGGCAAGACGATTTTCCTCGTCCCGACGTTACCATCGGTATGGATGTCTTGCGACGCTTGCACCTCTTTTTCGCTTTCGCGGAGCGCAAACTCTACGTGACGTCTGCCGCGAGCTAAGTTTCAAAGCTTCGCGAAATAGCAAGCGCCCTTCATGGCGGCGTCGTGTTAATGGTAGCGCATGTGCGGCAAATTCACAGCGATGGCTTCATGGGCTGAGGTGGTTGCCTTCTCGCAACCCCTCACCCGCGCTAGTGGTCAGGGAAGGCGATAACGACCGCGTTGTCACCTACCGCGTCATGGATAACTTGCCGGTCATCGTCTGGGACAGGGTTGAGGGCAAGCGCCGCGTCGTCCCGATGCGCTGGGGCTGGCCCAGGCCGGACTACCATTGGAAGATTCCGCGGCACATTCACGCCCGTGGCGAAACCATCGACAAGAAGCTGTTCGCCGCCGTGTTCCGAGAGGGCCAGCGTGGGATCGTTGCCATGCGGACCTTTAATGAAGCGCCCAACCTTCGTGGCACGCCCGCGCAGCACACCATCACGCCCGGCGAAATGGGCGCCATCGGCGTCGCGTTCCTCTGGCGTCAGTTCGAAGTGCCGGAAATCGCGGCAACGGCGGCGGCGTGCGTGATGGTCACGGTGCCCGCGAACAAGCTCATCGCGACGCTCCCCACGAATCGGATGCCGGCAGTGTTGGCGGATGAGGATTGGGACATGTGGCTGCGCGGGACGCCCGATGAGGCCAAGGCTTGCCTGAAGACGGTCGAAGGTGTGCGGTGGACGATGACGAAAGAGGAAAAGGCAGCGAACACAAAGCGGCAGAAGCCTACCGTTTCTGATCCAACGGGGTTATTTTGACAGCTGAGGGGTGAACATGAGTTTCATTGCACGGCTCATCGCTGGGTTACTTGGCATTGTTTTTCTCGCCGGAGCTGCAGTTTATGCCGCGACCGTTCCCGCCGAGGTCTACAAACATCCCCAAACGCTGGTCTCGATTGGCGGGCGTCATATCAATCTATATTGCGTCGGCAAGGGAAAGCCGACCGTATTGTTAGACTCGGGCAGCGGCGACACGATGTTGTCTTGGACCACGGTACAGTTGCAGATAGCGGAGTTTACCCGTGTGTGTTCCTACGACAGAGCCGGTTACGGATTTAGTGACCCGCCGCGTGGGAAATCTGACGCAAATGCAGTTGTTGCAGACATTCACGGGTTAATTCATTCCTCGTTTATGGATGCCCCGGTCATCTATGTGGGACACTCTATCGCGGGGCTCTACGGCTTACTACTCGAAGCGAAACATCCCGATGATGTAGCTGGTGAAGTGTTGGTTGACCCCTCATTCGTCGGTCAATTTGCGCCTCCGGGCATTGCCGTTGCGAAAAAGGCTCTCGCGACAATGGGTTCGTGTCTCGCGTTAGCCGAGAAGGGAGAGCTTATTCATCCGAAAACCAAAACGGCGCAAGATTGCGTAGAAATCGGCGGTGCTCCGAACCCCGCGCTACGTGAGGTATTAATCGCGCTCTCGGCAGACCCAAAGGACATAAGGACCGGCATCTCGGAGTTTTCAAATTTCGCCCCTCCCAGCGTGGGTCACCCGTCGAACGACGAACGAGAAATGGACCAAGTCAAAGTCAGTTTTGGCAACAAGCCGTTGACAGTGCTCACACGAAGCAAATTTTTTGACCCCACTGCCACAGCGGAGCAGCTAGCCGGACAGCGAAAGAGGTGGACTGCGGGCCACGATAGGATTGCGGCGCTCTCCACGAGAGGCACAAACGTATTAATGCCCAACACAAGTCACTACATACAGATTGATCAACCGGCGGTCGTGGTTTCGGCGGTGCGGAGCGCAGTGACCGAGGTACGTCAGGAGAAATAAGTAGCAGAGGCAGATGGAAGACATCGACATCTGGCGCGCAGCCGAACAGATGCGGAAGCTTCACGGAGCCGATGCCGCCATCCATGCGGCGCTGCGCGCTGACAAGGTATTGGGCGAAGGCGACGAAGCGGGGTTCAAGGCTTGGAGGCGGATCGTCGCGGCGGTCAATGAATTGGATAGCGTGACGGCGCGAGATGGGGAGGCCCGTCATTAGGCGATCCGGGCGACAAAATGAGTGCCTTTTCATGTGCCGCTAATTGAACGTTCCACCGCCGAAGCGCATTATAGTTCCCGCTATAGGAGGAGTGATTTATGAAACAGCTCGCTCTCTTATTGTTGGCCCTTCCTCTCGCGGCGTGTGCGACATCGGATGGCATCACTCCGGAAAAATCACCCCAGCTCGCTAGGGTTGCGCCACCCCCCGAATCCAGGATGGCATTGTTGTGCGTAATTGGCTTGGGAGTATCGAATACCACATGTCTACCTCTCTTCTCGGCCGCAGCATCTGATGTTTTCCTTCATGGGACGATATACCAGGGCGGCTATATCGAAACCATCAAGTTTACTGGTACCGATAGGTCAGGGGATGATGTTTGGGATGTAGAATCTAACGGGAGCGAGTTGATCTATGTTATCGCGCCGCCCGACCGAGACGGAAAGATACGCCGTCTGGCGATCCTGCAAAGCCCGGCTAACAATTTGTGCTTAGAAACCGCCATGACCTCTTTCAACCTCGGTCACGGGTACGAATCTTGTCGCGTGGTTGCAAGGGCTCAGTAGGAGGAGTGATTATGAAAAAGCTCGCTCTCTTATTGTTGGCCCTTCCGCTTTCGGCTTGCGCGTCCGTCAACCCGGGATGCGCCTATGCCTGGGTCGATGATAGCTGCGGCCAATATTATCTCGCCTACCAATATCCCCGGCTCGCTCCAGGAAAGTATGAGGAGGGGACGAGATACATCAACGGCACGAGCGCGCCTCTGGGATATTCGCATTGGGGCATGGTTTCTGGTGGCGGAGCTTTCTTGGCTCCCGGCGCGTCGGTGAGCATGACGTCCAACCCTGTTCCCGGTTCGTATGGAGGCCAATGATGAGGAAAAAACTCGCTCTGTTATTGTTGGCGATTCCTCTCGCGGCTTGCGCGGCCGCGCCAAAACCAATTTCTGTCAGCCAAAATTGCTCCAGCTTCACAACAGGGGGCGAAGCCCATAAAACTTGCGCTCAAGATTCCGACATCTCTGGACCGAACATAAGGCCGCTATCGATCACGCATTGGCAGGTGGCCACCGGCTTTGGAGCTTTCCTCGCTTCGAGCGGGGAAGCGTCAGCGGCATCCAACCCTATGCCCCAACCCGGGCCACAGGGAGTCCGTTAAGCCTTCAATTAAAACGCACAACCAGAAGTCAAACTGGACCAGTGCCTGGATGATCAGCGTTTCTTAGCTGCCCGCTTCTCCGCCATCAACCGCCGACATATTTCCTCCGCCTTCGCCCGCGCGGCTTCTTCTGCGGCGAAGATCGTAGCGCCATGGGCCTCGAACACCCGTACGGGTCTGCCCCGATTGAACTACGCCCGCGAATTGAGGCGCTACGCGACGAAATAAATCAAACCGGCGACGGCGGTCCAAAATACAGGCAACTCGGAAAAAATGCCGAGCATCTGCATGTCTAACATAGTGGCCCCCGCACGAGCCGATGAGCGATCAGCTCCACGCGCCAACCAGTGTTAGCCCTAAAAAACCGGCCGCGAGCCAAAACGAGGCCCACCCAAGTTGCCACATTGTCCATCGCCTCGCCCTTGCCCACCTGAGGGAAGCCATCTGGGGAGACTGTTGACGTGGGAACGTCGCCTCCCCTCGCGCACTGCGTCCAATGATTAAGTCGCCTTGCATGATTCAGAGCTTACCCAAGCGGGTACTGCACCAGAATTGAATCTTCAGAATCTGGTTACCATGCCGCGTTAACTGATTGGATTGCCAACCAATAGAAAGAGCCGATGGAGGTGCCCCGGCCCATCGGCTCAGGACCGGGCGCGGGTTCATCGGGAAGGGAACCGTCTACCGCAGGGGCAAGGCGGTGGCGCTCTTCGAGTCCCATGGCCTGACGCTGCCGGACCTGGCCGAGCCGGCGCGGCAAGGTCGAAAGCGTTACCAGAACTAAAGGAGTCTGTGTGTGGCGTTTACCAAAATCAAATACTGGGATGCTAAATCTCGAGAATGACCGAATTTGGCATTATCGGTGTTGTACTGGCTGCTGTCCTCGGCACCTATGTCACGTGGCGGAGGCTGGACAACCCTTCAGTACCCAAGCAAATAAGTGGGAAGAGCAAAGACGCTCTTGGCATTAGATTTGATCGAGGGATAGACGGCAAATTTCATTTGCGAAAACCCATAGATCTTCATTTACGAATTTGCTTGAGTTTGATTTGCGGTCTTTTTCCAGCCGTTATTGCCGCAGTGTACCTCAAGTATGTGGTTGGGCTTTAAGCCGCACTGTGACACTGCCAGTAGCCGCTAAAGTCAACTGATGGACCCCGCTTCATCGCCAGATGTGCCACGCGATGTGTCTGTTCGCCATTGGTAACGCGGCGGCTCCCGCACTAAAACCACAACCCTCACATGGGGAGAATTGAGGCAAGGGGAGAGATTCAATTGCACATGAGTAAGGCTCCCTGAGGCTATCTCGGTATCCAGGGTTGAGCCCATTACTTGACGCGGCTCGTTTCCGAGCACGATCAACCTCACATTCGGTCGCCGTTCGCAACGGCTGCACCAACATCCCGCTTGCGGCGGGCAGGCCTCAGGAAGACGAAGCCATTCTAAGTCACGGCGTTGTAAGCCATACGGCTCAGCGGGAAGTGGATTAGTCGGTCGTGCCGCTGAGACCAAAAACACCGAATGCCCGCCCGCCGAAACTCCTCGGTGGTGGCGGAAAAATTTTAGTGACCTGTGGCTGTCAGGACTCGCGCGCTTCCTGCTTCACCCGCACCGGTGACAAATGGGCCAGTCCGTCGAGCGAATGCTCTCGGCCAAGTGACGCCGCAAGCTCATACCCCATGTAATAGCCCGCTCGCGGCGGCAGACCGGCAACTGCGCTCATTGTGTCGAACAAAGCCGAGTTTTTCGCGTCGAAATCGGCGAGCATCAGACGCGCCGCACGCTGCTTAGCACCAGGCGCTTCCATGCGGGCCACCATGTCCGACGGATATCCGAGGACCTGCTGCGCCGAGAGCGCCGGGTTCAGTTTCTGGCTGACGTAGACGGCCAGTCCCTCAACCCACATTGACCACCAAACTGTGCTGTCGTCCTTTGGATAAGCTTTACCCAGCGCTTCGCGATGATAGATGTGAAACAATTCATGTGCGAACACCGCTGGCATTTCATCGGGCCGGTGCTCGATGGCAAGTGCATCGACACCGAAAAGTATGTGCTGCCCATTCTTGTCATCAAAGACGTGACCATCGAAGTGAAGGAATGAAGGTCCGAACGCGATTTCAATTGGGCATTGGAAACGAGGAAATGCGCCCGAGAACGCCGCATGTGCTCGGTCAAAATCCGGACCTGTCGTTCTCGCCACCACTTCAAATTTGTCTTGCGTGAGTGGCGCGTACCCCGGCAACGCTTCCATGTGCGCCGGATCAAGCAGGCGTAACGCGTCCTTGCGCAACGTTTCTGCGGAGGGAAATCCTTTCTCGCCTTCCACACGACCCATCTCGCCGTAGAAATTTCTGTATTTCGGAGCGAAATCACTAGCGAAGAGACTTGCGCGCCGATCTGGCGACAGGTCCTTTGTCTTTTGCTTGAACGCGAGAAAATCCGGCATTAGATTCTGATAGCGGCAGACTTCCGCTAGAGCCGGAGTGGTCAAAAGCAGCGACGTAAACATAATAAGGAAGCGAGCCGCGCACAAACGGTGAGGCCGGAATACGCCTAATCGCATTTCTGGAAATTGGATTTGTGGCATTGGATAAGCAGAGTTTTGGCTTGCTGGACTTGCTCGGGGCTCATCTGATTGGCAATGATGTCCCGCCTTCCTAAAATATCCTTCGGAGCCCAATTCGTCTGTATCGTTACAGCGCGCTGCGCCAATTCCAAGCTGAACCACGCGTAGGCTCGGGCATAATCCTTTTCGGTCCCCTGGCCGCAGGAATACGCCAGGGCGAGACCTTCCTCGGCATCGGCGTTACCCTTCACCGCCGCCAATTTATAATATTTGAGTGCCAGGGTTTCATTTTCGGGGGGCAATGAAAAATCTGAAAATAGAGCTTGAACGCGGGGAGGGAACGTTCCGGGCGGCGGCGGCAGGGGGACCGCACGTACCCATGCGCGCCCGGCAACAGAGTATAATGAGGCCAATGCAACCTGCGCATCACTGTCCCCGGCATCGGCTATGGGTGTCAAAATAGTTATTGCCAGAGTCCAGTCGTGTAATACTTGTGCGGCCCGAGCGTGCTCCAAGGGCGTCATTTTCTCGAGGAGTTCTTGCTCGGCGGTCACATCCCCCCGTTTTTTTGCGCTGACGAACTCATCGACGACTGAGGGAGTATCGTTGATGGCACCGTCATCAACTCCATCCTTTACGGCTTTTGCAATATCTTGCTGAACATCTGGACGCCGCCCTTCCTTCAGAATCTGCTTTGTTCGGGCCATTGCTGCACGAGTCATCGCCAGCGTGTGTGCCTTGACAGCTTCAACGCTACAAAAGTCGAATGGCGTTTCAGCGATTTTTTGAAGCTCTGCCCCGCTATCGGATAGTTCAGTCTCGGTAGCAGCCTTCTTCGGATCAAACTTCTGATCTCGACTAACATCAGCAAACGCCGGTCCCTGACCAATCGCGAAGGCAACGGCCATCGCAAGTGCCGTACTGGCTCGCCAATCCCTGACGAATTTACGAGATGACATCATTGGCCTCCCAGCAGGAATCTCCGTCGTACCGGCTGGATCATATCCTCTAATGCCTCGCCTCTCTATCGCACGGGGCCATCCGATCTAACTCATTGATTGCCGCAACGATCTTCCGCCAAGCCTCGAAGGCCGCCGCGTCGCCTTGGTCAAGGAATTTGTCGGCACGCATCGCGGATTGAATAGCGGCGTCCGCTCCGTGGAGCTTCCGCATTTGCTCAGCTGCGCGCCAGATGTCGATCTCGTCCATGTGGCAACTATGAAGGTGCTTTCTCTCATTAGTTTACGTGTCAGGAAATAATAAGTTTACGCGTCAGGAAATAATTGCGGTCGAAACAATGGACTCTGAGGCACCTTTTTTTGCAGCAACGGCTGGCCGATGCTCTGAAATAAGCACAGAGTTCTATTTGAAGGGATGGGCTGGCCTCAATCGATGCGCAAACTTTCTATCCCCAAGGTTGGAGTCACAGAAATGAGAACAACATTCGTTGTAGTCACTCTGGCGGCCCTTGTCAGTTCGGCCTACGCCGCAGGTGCCCTTAGACCATCCCAGGCGATGGCCTATCGAGGACAACTGGCTCTTATCGAAGGCACAGCCGACATTCAGAGTGATTCCTCAAATTCTCGCATTAATGTGAAACTGACTGGTAGCGACAATAGCCACTTCACAGCTTTCATTCCCGAGGGAAGCAAGAACAGATTTCCGACACTCGACACTTTTAATGGCAAAACCGTCGATGTTTTCGGTGTTGTTTATTTTGAGTCAGGCGGGCCGACAATCATGTTAACGCAACCAAATCAGATAAAGCTTGCCTCGCCCTGAACCCGTGACGCGCATCGCCGCGTGAATAGCGGAGTCGGCTCCGTGGAGCTTTCGCATTTGCTCGGCTGCGCGCCAGATGTCAATGTTTTCCATCCTGATTAGCGCCCGCCCCAAAAGGCGTAAACCAGCTTCGACGCCTGAGTATCAAACCACACGTTCGCAATGCCGCATCCACCATCAGTAATCCCGCTTGCCTGAATGTGGACCCCTGCTTGACGACCGGGCCAGTCCTTAGCAAGGAGAAGCTGACCCACGATGATCGGGTCGCCGTTTGTATCGATGATCCCGTAATAATAACGAGCGAAGTCTTTGAGCTTTTGCGGCGGACACTTAGCGCCAGGGAAATCTACGATTGGGCCAATTGCGATTTCCGCTTTTTGAACGGCGGCTGGACCGGGTGCCCAAACCCTATCCTTGCTATCCGCCCTGGCCGGGAACGCACCAAACAGGCATCCCATGGAGAGAACGATTATTTTATTCACGGTGGGCACTGTTACAGTTTGACTTAGGGTTGCGGCAAACTACCGAACCCAGACCCCGGCGGCGATTACCGCCAGCAGCACCAATTGGACCCACACTGCGATTTTGGTAAAGCGCATGTGAGCCAGCGCTGCCTTACTGGTGGCAGCAGCTCGTTCCATGGCGGCAGCGCGTTGCTCCGGCGTTATATCGGTCATATCGGCTTCCTTTCCGTGGGCACTTCCCATTCCTCGACCAGCTTCACGATATCGCCAACCTCAATGAGCGGGAAGGCCTCGAAGTCAAAACAGCCCCATTGGATCACTCGCGGTCGGCTTCGGCCGCTTCGTGTTCGCCGCCTTTTCCTCTTTTGTCATCGTCCACCGCACACCTTCAACCGTCTTGAGGCAGGCCTTGGCCTCATCCGGCGTGCCGCGCAGCCACAAGTCCCAATCCTCGTCCGCCAACACTGCCGGCATTCGATCCGTGGGCAGCGTCTTGATTAGTTGGTTCGCCTCCACTGTGACCATGACACAGGCGGGTAGGCTTCCCCCGATTTCGGGCACGTCGAATTGATGCCAAAGGAAAGCAATCCCGACATAGCTTAGTTCGCCGGGCGTGATCGTGTGCTGGATTGTCGCCCCACGATGGCGGGCGGGTTAAAGGTGACCTAATTGGGGGATTTATATACTTGACAAGTATGAAGATGGGCCAGATTAACAGGCTGCCATTGCAGCTTGTAATAGCTCGGCCTCACCTTCTAGCGTCTTAGCGATTTTACGATGCTTACGATTCTGCATCGACGGATGGGTCACTGCTACGAATGCGATCTTTTCACCCTTTCTCTTTACACACATGCGCGGTTGAGTATCGATCTTGGCCCATGTCGGCTTTATCCATGTCGCAAAGGCGTTCAGATCAATGGAGGTCACGAAACCCGCTGGCTTTACGCCAAGCACCACGACAAGCTTTGGTTTCATTTCATCCAGCGTGAACTCGAAAAACTTAAAGCATTCCATTGTGACTGCCGGGTCTCGCGGTCCAGGTAAGCTGCCTTTCACCGCGCCCTTACCAACCCGCAAACACGGCCAAGCGTTTGTAAGAAAGCAGCTTTGCCGGTCAATCTTTGCAAGCTCTAACAGTCTCGTGAGGTTGCGCCCTGTCCTCGTCCTCTCAAAAGGCTCCTTCTTTCCGTTGTCATACCATTCGGTGTCTCCAAAATCGGATCCCAGAAAGAGGACACCGCTGTACGGGAATTTTTCGTCCCGCGCATCACTCCAGACGCCGGTTCCACCAGGAAATAACCGCGCGCCTTGCACTAGAGATTCTCTTGAGATGTCCCGACAGGTTGGCGGGTATCTGCCTATCGTCTTGAGACGGTCACGCAATCTACGAACCTGTTCAGCAGGAGTCATGGTCTTGATTTCTTCGGTTGTGACGGCTGCTTCGCCAGATGGCCAATCAGCCTATCCGCCTTTGACGAACCTTCAGCACCGATCTCGCGAGCCTTCGCAATGAATAGCTTCGATCGCTCCGGATCATCTCGTTCGGAGTTTTGTTTCTGTTTCGGCTCCTTCATAGCTACGGTTTCCGCAAATCTAGTTCGGGATTTTTTGCTTCTGGCGTACAGATCAATAGCCTATGGCCCGCAACATTTCCAGAACCGCGCTAATTTTATTGCTTCTGACTAGAAATGGCATTTTCAAAGAGGATTCAACCTCAATACCGCCATGGGCAAATGCCGCCGAGATAAAGGTTGCGTCTGCATCAACATCTTCCCGGGGGTGTATTTTTAGCCCAAGCATTACGTCGGTTGAAAAAACGGACTGCAAATTCGGTCGCCAACCGGCCGCATGGAACATTTTTCGTATATCTTCGACGAACAACCTGGCTTCTGGGTCGCCTTGTGCATACGACAGCAGGACTTCCATAGGGCGTTCGCTCAGCGCAGGCACGATCTTCGCAAACTGGTCAGGTGTAATGCGATGGGAAGCTAGCGCTTCTTCAGCTTTGGCTAGCCGATCATTGGAGCGGCACATTTGCTCGCCTTGGGCGAGTGAACTGCGTTTGTGGAAAAACAGCTCACCGAATACGCCTAAGGCAATAAGTGAATTGGTAACAAACGCTGTGATCTTAGTTCCAAAAGGCGACAAGGGCACAAATGCCAGTATTGCTTCAGCCGCCAGCGCGGCGACTATTAAAAGAGCAGACCATCCAGCTAGTCGTTCGCCGCTAGATACAACACCGTCTAGTTCGCCGTCGCTGGCGTTCATCACGCTTTTTGTGCGGCGAAGCGCAGCAAAAACCCCACCACTTTGGATTGGTTTCTTGGGAGGGGTATTGCCGGCGGCGTCACTCATCGCAGTTAATTGGTTCGTGAAATGAAAACTTTGGCTGAAGTAGCTTTTGCCCAATTTAACTCACTTTTTAGAACCAACCGACAGCCACACGTCGCCCGGAGGTGGGCCATTTGGGTCGACTTCATTGGTGCCACGCATCGTGACATCCCCCGCCTTGAGGGCTTCAAAAAGAAGTTCTGCTGCTGATGGAACAGCGTGCGCATCGCGGATGGTGATCCAAATGTTGCTAGTGTCGGACCAGTAATAATTGCGTTATCAACTTGAACTGTCCATCCAAGGGGATCCCTCTATTGCAACGTCAAGCCGTATCCCAGTTTTTGGAGACTCGAAAATTGGAAGAGCGAGACGTACGTCGCATAACTGATTGCATCGTAACATGCTGTTGGAGAGTTAAATGGGACGAAGCGTCCGCCGAATGCCACTGTATCTCCTGGACCCAATGTAGCTGCCACATTATATAGGGGAGCGTTCTTTGCGATCAGGAGTTGGGAATGCTGCGGAGTATTCTCATCGCTCACCCCGTAAGCATAAAAATTGCCAAGCGATAGTTCCACGCCCAAACCTCCGCTTACAAGACCTTCGGTCGAAATATACAACGAAAGCCGGACTCCTCCGTTCGGAGATTGCTCATCTATGCTGTCAACCTCTCCTATCCAACCGGAAACGTCTCCTTTCGGAATATTTGCGCAGAATTCCTTTTCATAAGCCGCATCAACCTTCGCCTCTTGAATGTTGTTTGGAGCCTCAGCGTGAAGTCCATTGTATTTGGTCAGTATGGTTGTCAATTCGCGCTGCGCTGGTACCTGAACGTCCTCAGCTCTCGTTGAGCTGGCATTAACGGCCAACCCAAATGCGATCATGATGGTGGAAAAACGCATATGCATTAAAACCTACGTGCATTATATGCGTCGCAATTTAATACACATCCTGTCCGACTGCTATCATGTCGGAGGACGTACGGCAGTTGGTCGGTCGAAATGTGCGGCGGCTACGAACTGGCACGAGCCAAGGCGGAAGTGGCTCGGATGCTCGGCAGGTCGTCCGATGACTGAATTCACCAGGCCAATTGCGGGCAGGGAAGGGCTTTCTGCCGCCCATGACGGCTTACGCCCCCAAATGGCGGCTCATCACCAAGCGAGCCTGCGTCCGATAACCCGCTGCGCGACCGAGGTGATCGATTGGGAATGGTACGACGGTCGCGGTGCGCCGCTGCTCGATGCGATCCATCGATGGGCCGCGTGTGCT
>Ga0182024_10001346_pt1 | contig 63770 bp, 56 predicted proteins | sample P32metaG_FD_120480 | JGI IMG/M metagenome (GOLD analysis project Ga0182024, IMG submission 120480) | Permafrost microbial communities from Stordalen Mire, Sweden - P3-2 metaG (Illumina Assembly) | ecosystem: Environmental > Terrestrial > Soil > Wetlands > Permafrost | place: Sweden: Stordalen...
GACACGGAGCTTCGATTCGGGCTCGCTGAATAGATAAAACAAACCAACGCACTCCTTCACAACTCAGTGACACTCCAAAAATCAGAACGGAAAGCTTGATAAATTGAATTCTTCAACAAGCTGCTGGGCGCTCCGAAGACGAAACGGGACTGGAGGATTCGATGCTCAGCAATCGCTGGCTGGTGATGCTTGGTGGCTGCGTTCTTGTGGCTTCCGCTGTCCGAGCGGATGAACTTGGGTACATCAACTGTCAAAGCCACCCTGGAAGTACGGAAGTACTGGCGAAGGCGGCGAATACTCCAGACGTAGCGACTTCTATAACGTGTGGTGCGCGCTTCAAGATCCTAATTGATGGTGAAATATTCGTTAAGATACTAACGAACGACGGCAAAGTCGGCTACGTATATTCAAGTCTCGTCTCACGAGACAACTCGGCAACGGCGGCGCAACAGTCGGCCCCGTCAGGACAGGCGGATGTGCCTCCTTCTGTTAGTCCGGTTCAAAATACGGACATACGACCTGAGCTGGCACAGTCCCAGCCGCCGTCCGGGCCGCCGATCACGCAAGTTTCGCTCCGAACGATTGTCGCGGCTGGACCATTCACGCTGCAGGATGGAACGCCGGTCAAGCTGAAACTTGCCCAGACGATTTCCTCGGCAGATGCGCACGTAGGTGATGAAATCAACTTCGAAGTGCTTGAAGACATCACGGTTGACGGTGTGGTTGTGATTTCGAAAGGTGCCTTGGCTATTGGTAGCGTAACTACGGCAGAGCCCAAAAAGAGAATGGGGCGCGGCGGCAAGCTAGATATCAATATTGACTACGCTCGGATGGCGGATACGAACAAGGCGGCCCTTCGAGCTGTCAAGGAGGCCAAAGGCGGGAGTCACACCGCCGGAATGACAGTGGGAATCGTAGCAACGAGCTTGGTCGTCTGGCCCGCAGCTCCATTCTTTCTCTTCATGCAGGGTAAAGACATCACAATCCCCGAGGGAACTGAGATTACAGCCTTCACGAATGGAGATACTCGGCTAAAGCCTGCGAAGTTCGGCGTCAGGATAGCGGAGACAAGTACGGCTGCGAACGATGCGGTTTCTAGCCAAGTGTCGGGTGAGCAAGCCGCACCTACTCGCGGCGTTGACGACGCATTATCGGTGGTGACGTTTCGGGCAAGCCCCGACGGGGCCGAAATATCCGTTGACGGAAAATACGTCGGCGATGCTCCCTCCACCCTCAAAGTTCAACCGGGGGATCACACAATCGTGATTCAGAAGACCGGATTTAGCCCCTGGCAGCGAACTCTGACGGTTGCATCAGGCGCAACGCTGACCGTTAATGCCACCCTTGAAAAACCGCAACAATAGCGGTTGTCCGGTTCGGGTGTGCATCGGCTCACCTACGGCGCGACAAGTGCAAATGGCAAGCGATTCCGTCCATCGGTCTAGATTAAGTAGCTTGTTGCCATGAGGCCGCTGCCCCAGTACCCAATGAAAAAATCCAAAGGCTCGGGGGAAACCCCAGCCTTTGGATTTCAAAAGACTCGCGCGAATTTAGCGAACGAAACGGAGTTTGGCCATGCGTTTTTTGCCGTGGCTGTTGAAGCGAGCCTCAGCCACACGGACACCGTCAGCTTGAAGCATTGGTAACGGCCAAAAGGCTACTGTGGTGGGGCGTGCAGCGCGTCGCGCAGCGCTTGCAGGCGCTCCTCTGAGCCTACGAACAAGTTTGACGGGAAGCGGCGGTAGCGGAGGATTTCGTTGTATATGGACTCCTCCTCGCTGTAGTTGAGCGCCATGCCTGCTAAATATTGCAGGCGGAGATTGCTGTCGCGATTGATTTGCGCGCCGGAGAGCCAGGGGCGCAGGTCGGACTCTTGTCCGGCGTAGATCGAGAGCAAATCGGTGACTGAGTTCACTCCCACCTGGCGCAGCGATTGCACTACGCGCGCGTAGTCGGGACGCGCTAGGCGCGCGTCGAGCGCGTCCAGGTTGATGCTCATCGGCTCGGCTTGGCCCAGCATGAAAACGTCGTAGCCTTTGCCGTCCGCGGTATTTGCCCACATCGTGCCGTTCGGGAAGACAGCGAAGAACGTGGCGATCTCACTCTTTACGGTGTCCTCATCGCTCTCGTAGAGCGGCACCCACTGCGTGACGATTCCTCCCGGGTTCAGGTGATCCTTCACGAGCTGAAAATATTCCTTGGAATAAAGCGTCGCGCTGCCTTTTACCCACGGATGGATCGGGTCGGAGGTGATGATGTCGAATTTCTCGGGCGTGGTGAGGACGAAGTGGCGCGCATCGTCATAAACGATCTGCGTGCGCGGATCGTTCATCACGTTGAAGTTTTCCTGGCCGAAATACTGTGTGGCGACCGGCGGAATCAGCTTTTCCATTTCGCAGATCACGATGCGCTGTACTTCGGGATGTACGACAAAGGCGCCCGCCGTGACTCCCGCGCCGAATCCCACGACGAGCACCGTGCGCGGATCCGGATGCAGCAGCGCGGGCATGTGGCCGAGCATACGTTGTAACCGCATGTCATACGGCTCGGTGGAAGCTTCCACCTTGCCGCTGACGTGAAACTGCGTGGCGCCATCGCTCCAGACGGAAATGGCGATTGAGGAGTTCATACCTTCTCCGGTGTAGAGCACGTGCGCGCTGCCGGATGAAGTCATGATGCGGCGGCCCCAGGCGATCAGGTCGGGCGGAATCGCCGCGACTCCCCAAACCAGGAAGCCAATCAGGACCATCGAAGCGGCGAGCGAAATGCCGCCATCAATTGAGCGCAGCGACCAGACAAGCGGCGCGAGCACCACCAGCGCGCCTGCGGCCGCGATCACAATCAGGACGCGCTCCGACTGCTGCGTGCCGATCCAGGGAATCAAGATCATGCTAAAGGCCAGCGCGCCAACGATGGCGCCGGCGGTGTTGGCGGCGTAGACGCTCCCAACCACTTGCGCGGAATCGCTACCGTGCGAAGCCACGGCGCCGAGCGCCAGGGGAAAGCTTGCGCCCCAAAGCAGCGTCGGAGGCAGGATCGCCCAGACGACCCGCGCGAGATCAATCTGAAATGTGTACCACGGGCTGGTGGAGAGCATCGGGCTGATCGGCCAGAAGGGAATGGACTTGGCGAGCATGAATGCTGTCCAGGCGATGCCCGCGGCGAGCAAAAGTTGGCAGTAGCCCACGGCCGCCTGCGCCTCAACGCGGCGAACCAACCACGATCCGGCGGCGCTGCCGATACCCAGTCCGACGAGAAACACCGCCAGGATGATCGAGAATGTGTAGACCGTTGCGCCGAGCAGGAGGCTCAGCAGGCGCGTCCAGATCACTTCCGCGCCCAACGCGGATGCGCCGGAAAGTGCGATGGCGATGTAGATAGGCATGCCGCCGCTTGCAGCGACAGGTGCTTCGGCAGGCTTCGGCGAACTGACGGACGGAGTTTCGTTGTCGGGCATCGCGGATTGTCTTGGCGTGCGCGAAACGAGGAAGAAGCTGACCAGCGCTACCACGGCGTTGATCCCGGCGGCGGCGCAAGTGGCTGTCGCCATATTGAACACGCGCAGCAGATAAAAACCGGCCAGCAAGCAGCCGAAGACGGCGCCAACGGTGTTGGTTCCATAGAGGAGTCCCAGCCAGGAAACGCCGCGGCGCGTAGCTTGAATCCAGCGCGAGATCGCGGGCAGGGAAGCGCCCATCAGCACGGTCGGCGGCAACAGGCAAATCGCGCAGATCAATGCGCGGAATAAAATTGCGGGCAGACCGTGGCCCACCGCGGCGACGTAGACGTAGTCCACGAGCGGCATCGCAAACAGTACGAGCATCCCGCAAATTCCGATGCCGAGTTCGATCAGGGCGTACAGGCGCAGCGGATGAAGCTCGCGCGCGGCCCGGAGGCGCGGCAGCGCCAGACTGCCCAGGCAGAGGCCGCCCATGAACGTGGCAAGCAAAACCCCCAATGAAATCGCGCTCGAACCGATGATGAGCTGCAACAACTGATACCAGACGATCTCGTAAATCAGAGCGGAACACCCGCTGCCCGCGAAGAGAATGAGCAGGAGCGGCAGGTAGCGGGATGCGTCGGTTTCGGTCGTCGCGCGGCTGTTCTTCAACTTGGTCAAGGACCCGTCCTCATCGTGCTTTGGAACCCGCGGACATTACCATATCCAGAGTGGAGACGGCATCTGCGCGGCGCAAAAGGGGAAGATGGCCGCTACAGGATGATCAGTCCGTGGCGTGCGCCGATGGCTACGGCTTCGACGCGCGTGGAGGCGTTCAGCTTATTGAAGATAGACGTGATATGAAATTTGACGGTGTGCTCGGAGATTTTCAATTGCCAGGCGATTTCCTTGTTGGCTAGGCCGGCGGCGAGCAGGTTCAGCACCTCGGATTCGCGCGGCGAGAGCGGCTGGAGAGAGCTATCCGGCGCGCGAGGCGTTGCGTCCGGTGGCACACGCCCAGCGATATCCGGATGTACGACGAGCAGCCCGGCCGCAACGGCTTCGATGGCCGCCACGATTTCCGCGTCGCTTGCGAAATCGGGCAGCACGCCGCGAATGCCCGATTCGTCCCCGCACATGGCCGCAAGAGCCTCAGCGAAGCCCAGCTCGGTAACGAGCAGCACCGCTTTTACGATCTGCTCGCCGGCTTCCGGCCAGTGTTGGTCTGCCGCCTCGTCAAAAACCACATGCGCGAGAAGTACGTCGGGCTCGGTTAGCGCGATTTCGTCGTCCAGACCGGCCATACCGAGATTGCTGCCCACGAGCACAAGAGACGGCGCGAGCCGCACCGTCTCTTCCAACTTGGCGAGTTCGTCGCCGGCATCGGCGCAGACGAAGACTTTGATCGCGTTCCTGTTCGCGCTCAATTTACGGCCGGTTTCTCACCCACGGTGATGGACGCTTCCATCATCTTTCCACCTCGAATGATGGACGCCTTCAGCGGTTTTCCTATGTGCTCGGGACCTAGATAGGTCTGCAGGTCGCGCAGACTGAGCAGAGGCTTGGCATCGAAAGCTACGAAAATATCGCCAAGCATCACGCGCGCCTGCGCCGCGGGGCTCCCCGGCTCGACAGCCATCACCATGATGCCGGCGTCGCCCGATAGCTTGAGCGATTCGCGGACAGCGGCCGGCAAGATCACCGGCGCCATGCCGATGCCGAGATAGCCATGCCCGATGCGGCCTTTCGTTTCGAGTTCGGCGGCGACGCGATGAACGGTAGAGGCGGGGATCACAACGGCCGCAAACCTCGAGAGCGCAGAAGTGTTGATGCCCAGCACGCGACCCTGATCGTCTATCGCCGGGCCGCCGGAAAAGTTGGGGTGCAAGTTGCGGTCGAGACGCAGCGTTTGATCGAGCGCGCCGCCGCGCCAGGTTCGCCATGCCGGGCCGGTTACGCTCACGAGCGCCATCGCCGCTCGCGGGCTGCCCTCCGCGGTGCAGGCCGCAGCTAATATGAAGTGGCCCGGCTTCAACACGGAAGTTTCACCGATTTCTGCCGTGGGCAGATCTATGCCATTGATTTTGAGCAGCGCGATGTCGGTGGTGGAGTCCCGGCCCGCCAGCTTTGCGGTACTGGCGCGGCCGCCCGGCAATGTTACGTTGATTTCGTCATCACGCTCGAGCGCATGATTGGCAGTGACGATAAGGTCACGCCGCCAGTGCACGCCGCTCGCGGGGATGCGCCGCCTGCCGTGCACGGCCACGATTGCCCGCGAGGCCTTTTCCACCGCGCCTGCCGCTTGACTCGAAAGCGATTGCCAAGTTCCTGTCGATGAAGATTGCTCCTGCATAGGTCCTCCCAAAGTTCGCGTTCGGTGTTCGCTGATCCGAACCGGATTCAGCCTAGCGCGCGCTGAGCGTTTACATCGCCCGAACGGCTAGGTAGGCGAGGCTTCGTTGGATTACCGGCTCGGGGAAAACAGGGGCCCGGCCCGAGGGGGCGTGCGCCGGGCCACAGGGGGCTGGCTGCGGACCTGTACAGGCAAACCTACAGCGACAAACTTACCTGCTAAAAATCAGCAACGTAAACGAGTTCGGAACCATCGTCGGACGAGGCCGCGGATTATCCTGCGTCGGGGCTGGCGCAGGTCCATATTCGGCAGTAACGGTATACACGTTATGGCTGCCCGTGTCTACCGTCATCGTGCGTGCGCCACGTTGGGTCTGGATCGTGTCCGCGACGGTGTACTTGTCGGGCGAGTCTTCGTGCGTCACCGTGAGCGTGCCGTCACCGCAAGACGCAAAAGCGAAGCCTGTTTGCGGATCGAAGCCGTCGGCGTCCACGCCCTGGCCAATCGGCACCGTAGCGACAACCTTTCCGTTTGTGGCGTCAACCACCGCCATGATTTTGTTGTCACAGCCGGCGAACAGGCGCTTGTGCGCGACGTCAAAAGCAAGCCCGGAAGGCGATTCGCACGGGGCAATGGACCAAGTATTCAACACCTTCAGGTTATTTGAGTCGAACTCGACGATCTGGCTCTTGTCCTCGATGTTTACGAAGATGTGGCCCGCGCCGTCGGCTTGTGCCGTTTCTGGCTTGCCGCCCAAAGTAACGTTACCGGCGATCTCGCCGGTCTTGGCGTCGAGCGCTGTTGCGTCGTTCGTGCGGCCATTCATGGTGAAAACGCGCTTCGATGCCGGATCGTAGACGATAGCGTCCGGGTTCTGTCCGTTGACTTTTACCTCGCTGATCATTTGCAGGCTGCCGAGATCAAAGATAGTGACCGTATTGGCGCGGCCGTTGCTCGTGAAGCCTCGGTTGTATTCGTGCGCAACGGCGATTCCGTGAACGCCTTGCGTGTTGGCGATATCGCCGAGTTGCTTGCCATCGGCGTCCACAACCATTGTGTGCGTGCCTCGCGAGATAAATACCCGGTGAGTATCCGCGTCTGCCAGCAAGTAATCCCAGCCGCCCTCACCGCCGAGCGTGACTTTCTTTACCAAGTGATACCCGGAACCTTGCGGCGCGGGCGCGGCAAAACCAATTAGGGCCGCGCCACAAAGAGCTATCGCGAAGACCATACAAACCGCGAGGGTTTGCCCATACTTCCTGCGCATACACCACCTCCTCTGTTGGATTGAATTGGAACGCGTTCGTTGTATTCCGGTTGCCGCCCTCTTGTGGCGGAATCTGGGGCTCGCCGGCACGTTAGTTGGCAGGACATTAAGGATTGCTTAAGCGAGAGCGGTCTATACGGGTAGAATGCTTGTGCCGGAGCGAGTGACGATGCGAGTCCTGGTGGTCGAAGACGAAAAGCGTTTGGCGGAAAACATCGCGCGCGGACTGCGCGACGGCGCGGGCTATGCCGTGGACCACGCTCCAGACGGTGAAGAGGCGCTCTTCTCTATCGCGTCCACCGAATACGATTTGATCGTGTTGGACTTGATGCTGCCGCGCCGCATTGGCCAGGAAGTGGTTCGGGAATTGCGCCAGCGGGGCAAGACGGTTCCCGTTCTCATCCTCACGGCGCGCGACGAGCGTGAGTCTATCGTTGCGTTGCTCAACGCCGGCGCGGATGACTACGTCACGAAGCCCTTCGATCTTGGCGAGTTGATCGCCCGCGCGAAGGCGCTGATTCGCCGCGGGAAGGGACAAGCAGCCGCGGTCCTCCACGCTGGCGACCTCGAGGTGGACACCGCGCGCCGCCAGGTTCGCCGGGCAGGCCGCGAACTTATCCTGACGCCGATGGAGTATCGTGTCCTCGAATACCTCGTGCACCGGCATGGAACTGTGGTTTCGAAAACCGAATTACTGGAGCACCTCTACGATTACAACTGGGAAAAATTCAGCAACGTGATCGAGGTCTACATCTCGGGTCTGCGCCGAAAGATTGACGAAGGCTCGGCCGACCGGCTGATCCACACGCTGCGCGGACACGGCTATGTCTTGCGTCAGGAATGCAGCGTGAAAGTTCCTGTGGAAGCGGAGACGCGCCGATGAGGCCGCGATCGCTCACCATGCGCATTGTGGCGTGGGTTGTTCTTCTGGACCTTGGTCTGGCGGGGCTGATGCTCGGCATTGGCGTTTTTGTCGCGCGGACCGAGTTGGTTTCCGCGTTTGACTCGAGCTTGCACCAGAAAACGCTGAGCCTGCGCGCGCTCGTGCGCTACCCTGAAAACAACAGTCCACGCCTGATTTTCGATCCCACGGGGCTCCCGCCATCGGCGGACGCCGCACATCCCGATATGTTTGCCATATACCTATCGGATGGCACGATGCTCGCCCATTCGCCCGTTTGGAATGGTTTGCCGGCGGGAGCGCGGCTGTCGAGCGGCGGGATCGCACGGTTTCGGCAAGCAGGCGTGCCCTTTCGGGCGCTCGTGATGCGTGACATCGAAATCCTCGATCGAGAAGACGAATCCGGGCGCGCCGGAGCCAAAATCACGGTGGTTTATGCCTCGACCTTGCTTGGCGTGCGCCAGCGCGTGTGGAGAGTGGGCCTTTACCTCGGCGCGGCCTCCCTGTTGCTGGTGGCGGCGGCCGCATGGCTCACGGTCTGGACGATCCGGCGCAGCCTGGCGCCGTTGCATGAGCTCACGACGCGTGCCGGAGGAATCACAGTACGGCAATGGTCTTTTGAAGCTCCCCCGTCTGCGGCAGCCACCCCGGAACTGCGCCCGCTGACGCAAGCGCTCGAGACCCTCATCTCTCGATTACACGATTCCTTTGCGCGACAGCGAGAGTTCACTAGCGATCTGGCGCACGAGCTGAAAACCGCGGTGGCAATTATCAAGTCGAGCTTGCAGGTGCTGCTGCAAGCTCCCCGCACCGCGCTCGAATATCACGCGGGCGCTGAAGCCCTGCTCGGGGATTGCGAGCGACTGGAATCGTTGGTGGAGAGAATGCTGCGGCTGGCTCGCGCCGAACAGTTTGCCGAGCACGGCACGCCCAGACAGATCGCGCGCGCCGACCTGATGTCCACGTGCGATGCGGCGCTCAGCCGCGTTGCGGCGCTGGCCAATTCGAAAGACGTGCAATTGAAGCTCGAAGGCATTTCGAACGCCCAGGTGGCAGCCGACCCCGATGATCTGGAGCTTGTGTGGGTGAATCTGCTCGATAATGCCGTGCGCTACAGCACTCCAGGCTCGACGGTGACGTTGCGCCTACGCGACCTGCAAAATGGCGGAGCGGTGCTCTGCGTCGAAGATTCGGGCGAAGGCATTCCGGCGGCGGATCTTCCGCACCTGTTCGAGCGCTTTCGCCGCGGCAATGGCGTGTTCGCGCGCTCCGCCGGGGGTTTTGGCCTGGGGCTGGCCATTTGCAAGACGATTGTCGAAGCCTATAGCGGCTCTATCGCGCTGGAAAGCCAGCCCGGGCAGGGGACTCGGGTGCGCGTCGAATTGCCGGCGGTCGTGGCCGAAGCCGAAGGCATGCCGGTTAGACCTGAAATGCCCACTGGTCCCGCCCCGCAGCCGGTCTTCAAGCGTTAAGCCCTACTTAAGGTTTCCGTGCCTATTGTTCGAGGTTTGCCAACCGCAGGTGGTGTATTCTGCGCGCTTCTTTGAGAACTCGTGAACTCTAGAGCGGAAGATGAAGACTAACGTCTGCGTTCAAAAGCGAGGCCGCGGGTTCGCCTTGCTGATCGGGTTCGGCTTGTTGTGGCCCGCGAGGGTGGCTGCGCAGCAGCCCGCTGTCCAAACGAGTACGCAACCCCCATCGCAGGCGAGCAGAAGGCTGACGCTCCAGGACGCCCTAGGCGTTGCAGAGCGCCAAAACCTGGGCCTCGTCGCCGCGCGCCTGCGGCATTCCGTGGCACAGGCGGGAATCACCATCGCCGGCGAGCGCCCCAATCCCACCGTTTCTTTCGGCGCCACGCGGGACACACCGCACGAATCGCTCTTCTTCGATCAGCCGCTTGAGTTTGGAGGCAAGCGTGCACGGCGAATCGAGCAGGCGAAAGAGGAAGTGACGCTGACGGACATCGAGGTCTCAACCGTCGCGCGGCAGGTGCGCCACGACGCGCGCCAAGCCTTCTATGCCGCCGCGCTCGCGCGTGCATTTGCCGCCCAGCAGAGGGACATCGCCGCGCTGGCACACCGCTTGCACGATATCGCCCAAGCCCGCTTTGACACCGGGGACATCCCTCAACTCGAAGTCCTGCAGGCGGAACTGGAAATGAGCCGCGCGGACGCGGACGTCGAGGTTGCGCAGCAGGAGCAGCGCGTCGCCGGCAGTAAGTTGAGCGCAATGCTCAATGAGCCGGCCGACACGGACTGGGAGCCGGTTCCGGGTCTTGTGACGCCGCCGCCGGACATTTCGATCCAGGATGCGATTCAACGCGCTTCCGCGGCCAATCCCGAGTTACAGCACCTTGCGCAAGAGGCGCGCGTCGAGTTGGCGAATACCCGCAGGCTGCGCGCTGAGCGCTTTCCGGAGGTTTCGATCGAAGCTGGAGCGGATTTCAACTCACCGCCTGATTTCCAAACCGGGGCCCGGGGCCAGTTAACCGTTGGAGTGCCAATCTTCTCGCGGAATCAGGGCGAGTTGGCGCAGTCTGATGCAACTCTGCGCGCGATCGAAGGCGAGGCGGAAGCTACTCGCCGGTCCGTGGCGGGAGACGTTCAGGCGGCTTATTACGAACTCGTTGCCAAACAAACACAGGTCGCGCTTTACCAGGACAAGGTGATTCCCGCGGGGCGTAGGCTCGAGTCTATGGCGGAGGATAGCTACCGCGCGGGCAAAACCAGCATTCTGGCCGTGCTCGATGCTCAGCGAGACGTCCAGCAGAACGAACACGATTACCTGCAGAGTCTTTTCGATTTACAGCAAGCGTTTGCCGAGTTGGAACAAATTGTTGGAGTCAATCTGGATTGATGCTGCGAGCGTGTATGCAAAAGCCCTTTGCAGGGATTTACAGGAACCGCGCATGGATCTGTTTGAGCGCCGCGATCGTCGCCGTGGGCTTTGGCGCGGGTTGCTCGAAGAAGGCCGGCGGTGATGATGAAGGCGCCGCCGTGGAATCGGTAGCACAGGTCACTCTAACCACGGTGGCGCGCGGTGACATCAGCCGCTTTCTGTTACTCAACGGCAGCGTGGCCGCGCCGCCGAATCTCGACGTGAAGGTCAGCTCCCTCGTTGCGGGCCGCATCGCCGAGCTCACCGTGGCCGAAGGCGACCACGTCTCTCAGGGCGAATTGCTTGCGCGGATAGAGGACCACACCTATCGCGATCAGGTGACGCAAGCCGAAGCCGCGCTCGCGCAAGCGCAGGCGAATCTCGATAACACTAAGCTGAACTTTGCGCGTAACCAGGATCTCGTGAATCGCGGCATCGCCGCGCGCAAGGATTTGGAAGACGCCCAGACGCAGCAAGCTGTCGCGCAGGCAGCGCTCAGCCAGGCGAATGCGGCGTTGAGCATCGCGAAGCTCCAACTCTCGCGGACGGAAGTGCGCTCGCCGATCGCGGGAACGGTGGTGAAGCGCTCATTGAGCGTGGGCGAGCAGGTGGACGGCACAGCCGCAGCGACCATCGTCGAGGTCGCCTCGCTCGGCGAAGTCGAGCTGCAGGCGAACGTGCCCGCTGCCGATCTGGCGCGCCTGAAGACCGGCGAAGCCGTGAAACTGACGAGCCAGGCAATGCCCGGGCACGCATACACCGGGCGCGTCGTCGCGATCTCACAAGCCGTGGACCCGACCAGCAATGCGGGCCTTGTGCGCATTCGAATTCCCAATTCGTCGGGCGAGTTACGCCTCGGAATGTTTCTCGCCGCACAAGTTCCTATTGAGACACACACCAAGGTCCTCATCGTGCCGGCGCAATCCATCTACAATGACGATCAGGGCCAGCCGCGCATCTTTCAGGTAAATGGCGACACGGCTACGGCACAGCCCGTCAAGCTCGGGATTGAAAGTCCAGATAGAATCGAGATCACCAGCGGCGCGAGTGAGGGAGAAAAGATCATTCTCACTGGCGGCTACGGACTCGGCGACAAAGCCAAAGTGGCCGTCCAGGACGCGCCAAACCCGGACTCCGGCGCGGATAAATCGGGCGGCAAGGGCGCGGCGAAGGACGATAAGGACACGCGCGATAAGAAAGACCCTCAGAAACCATGAACGTCGTCCGCGTCTGCCGCGACAATCGCTATGCCGTATATCTGATCACGGCGCTGCTCTTCAGCGCCGGCCTGTGGGCGATTTTTAATCTCCCCAGCAACATCTACCCCGAAGTGAATTTTCCGCGAATCATGATCCTGGCGCATTCGGGCGATCTGCCGCCGGATTCGATGTTGATCTCGGTTACGCGCCCCCTGGAGCAGGCAGCGATGGAAGTGCAGGGCGTGCACCGCGTGAACTCCAAGACCATTCGCGGCGGGTCCGAGATTTCCGTTCTCTTCAACCCCGATGCGGATATGCAGTATTCGCTCCAGCTCCTACAGGGGAGCGTGAACGAGGCGCGTGGCGACCTGCCCGACGGCACGGATATTCAAGTGGAGCGCGTGAGCCCGACGGTTTTTCCGGTGCTGAGCTTGATTCTGAATGGCGATGTGCCGGGCGCGGACCTGCGGGATCAGGCCTATTACGTCCTTCGTCCCCTGATCAGCCGCATTCCAGGAGTCGGGATCATCGAAGTCCAGGCGACGGATACGCGCCAGATTCAGGTGGTGGTTGATCCGCAGAAGCTCGTTGCCCATCGCCTTTCGCTGGTGGACGTGGCCGATCGGTTAAAAGCCACGAATGAAGTAACGTCGGTAGGTAAGCTACCCAAGAATTATTTGCAATACCTCATCCTGACGACGGGTCAATTCACAAGCCTCGACCAGATCAGCAACACGGTGATTGACACACAGGGTACGACGCCGGTGCACCTCAGCGACATCGCCGAAGTGCGCGACGGCGTGGAAGACCGCACCGTCCTCGTCACGGGCAATGGCAAGCCAGCGGCGCTCATCAACATCTCCCGGCAAATCGGCGCCAATATCCTGCAGATCGGGACGGACATCCGAAACTTGATCGCCAATCTAGGGAGTGCGATTCCGAATACTCTTCATATCTCGCTGGTGTATGACCTGGCGCAATTCGTCCGCGATTCGATCGGCAGCGTGCGCGATGCCATCTTGATCGGCGCGGTGCTGGCCGTGTTGATCCTTTACGCCTTTTTGCGAGAAGGCCGCACCACGCTGATCGCCGCGACCTCGTTGCCGCTGAGTGTGGTGGGCACGTTCTTTTTTGTGAAGCTGCTTGGCGGCACGCTGAACTTGATGTCATTGGGTGGGCTGGCCATCGCCATCGGCTTGATCATTGACGATGCCGTGGTCATCATCGAAAACATTTATCGCCACCTCGGCTTAGGGGAACCTCCCGATGTAGCCGCCGAGCGCGGCACCGCCGAGTTGATCGGCCCGGTGGTCGGCTCGACGGCCACGACTCTGGTGGTTTTTCTTCCACTCGGCCTGCTGACCGGCTTCGTGGGCGATTTTTTTCGTTCCTTGTGCATGACGCTGGCGATCTCCGTGATGTTGTCTCTCGTGTTTGCCATGACGCTGATCCCGCTCCTATCGCAGCGTTTCCTTTCGCCTAAAGCCTACCGGCACTCGTCGGGCCGTTTCATCGAGCCGGTGAACCGCGCCTATGAGCGTAGTGTGCATTGGGCGCTGCGGAACCGCCTTTGGATCGCCGGCGTCACCGTGCTCGCCGTGGCTGGCGGCGTGTTTCTCTATTACCAGCTTGAATCCGATTTCCTTCCCGACATGGACGAGGGGGGCTACGTCCTCGACTACATCACACCTCCCGGAACTTCGCTCGACGAGACCGATTCCATCGTCCGCAAGATGGAGGCGCGCATCGCGGCCATGCCTGAGACCGAGGCTTTCTCACGCCGCACCGGGGCGGAAATGGGTCTCTACGCCACGCAGCAGAACAAGGGCGACATTCTCGTCAAGCTGAAGCCGCGTTCCGAGCGCGACAAGTCCACCGAAGAGATCATGGACGAGTTGCGCCCCGAAGTGGAAAAAGACGCGCCGGGCGTAGAAATTGAATTCACGCAGATCCTGCAGGACATGCTTGGCGACCTGCAAGGCACGCCCGAGCCCGTTGAGGTCAAGCTCTTTGGCGACAACCTAGAGGCGCTCGAGAAAACGGCCGGTGAAGTCGGCGACAAACTGCAGAAGATTCCAGGAATTGTGGACTTCAAAGGTGTGCAGAAGGGAAACCCTGAGATTGTGTTTCACGTGGACCCCACGCAGGCGGGCCGCATCGGCCTAACCGTGGACCAAATCACGCAACAGGTGAAGGCCGGCCTGTTGGGCATCACCGAGACTTCGCTGCGCCAGGCCGACCGCACGATTGATATCCGCGTGCGCTTCCCGGACAGTTTCCGCTACGACTACAACGACATTGTCCAGTTTCCGGTTGTCACGGCGGCGAAACAGGTGGTGCCGCTCGGCTCGGTCGCTTCCGTGGGAAGCGTGCAGGGTGAAAACCAACTCCTCCGCGAGAATCAGCGACTGATGGTCTCGCTGACCGCGCGCCTCGAGAACCGCGACCTCGGCAGCGCGATCGCCGACGTTCAGAAGATGATGGGTGGCGTCCAGCTCCCCACGGGCATGACCTATGAGATTGGGGGACAGTACGAAACGCAGCAGCAATCCTTCAGCCAACTGCTTGGGGTGCTGGGGCTCGCGCTCGCGGCCGTCTTCACCGTACTCGTCGTGCAGTTTCGCGCTTTTCGCCCGGCACTGATTATCCTTTCCGCCGCGCCGCTCTCGTTGGTCGGCGTCTTTGGGATGCTGGTCGTCACGGGTACGCCGCTCAACGTTTCGTCCCTGATGGGCATCATCCTGATGCTCGGGCTGGTGGTGAAAAACGGGATCATCCTGTTCGAGTATGTGGGCAAACTCCGCGAGGAAGAGCACATGCCGCTCGACGAAGCGCTGACGACCGCCGGCCGCATTCGCGTGCGACCCATCCTGATGACCACGCTGGCCACCCTCTTCGGCCTGCTTCCGCTTGCGCTCGGTCTGGGCTCCGGCGCAGAACTGCAAAAGCCGCTGGCGCTCGCCGTGATCGGCGGACTGTTGCTCTCAACGTTCATCACGCTGTTCGTGATGCCGGTTCTCTACTCGCTGATCGAGCGTCACGAAGCCCGCGAAACGGCAGGATAGCGGCCCTGCCGTCGCACACAGGAGACCTTATCGCGGATAGGAGCGTGCGTAGATCAGAAGCCGGAACGTGCCAGCCAGCGGCTGCGGGCGCTGCGCTCTGCCGCCCGCAGGCGGCGTGGCCGGCACTGCGGACGGCGGCGGGAAATCCGCCGTTACCAGGAACACGCTGTCCGTCACGGGATCGAGGGCCATGGTTCGCGCGCCGCGTTCCGTGTCAATTTTCTCGACGAGCGAGAACTTGTCCGGCGAATCCTCGTGCGCGATGGTCAGCGTGCCATCGCCGCAGGAGGCGTACGCGTAACCCAAGTGCCCATCAAAGCGGTTCGCGTCCACGCCTGAACCAATTGGCACCGTGCTGACGACCTTGCCGTTTGTGCCGTCCACGAACGCCATCATGTTGTTGTGGCAGCCAACCACGAGCCGATCGTGCTTGGGATCAATCGCCAGACCCGAAGGTGAGGAGCAGGGAGCGAGCGGCCAGGTGTTTAGCACTTGCAGGGATTTGGAGTCGATCTCGGTAAGTTCGCTCTTGCTTTCAATGTTGATGAAGATGTGGCCTTTTTCGTCGGAAGCAGCCGATTCGGGGCGTCCATCAAGTTTGATGGTTCCCGCTACCTCACTCGTCTTGGCGTCAATCGCGGTCGCGTCCTCGCTGCGTCCGTTCATGGTGAAGACGCGCTTGGAAGCCGGATCGTAGAGAATTCCGTCGGGTCCGGTGCCGGTAACCTTCACCTGCGCAAGCGGTTTGAGGGTGCCCAAATCGAAGACGGTGACGTCATTACTGCCGCCATTCGTCGTGAAGCCGCGATTGAATTCATTCGCAATGGCGATGCCGTGGACGCCGGAGGTATTCGGGATGTCTCCCGCAACGCGTCCGTCGGACTCAACCACCATCACGTGCGAGCCGCGCGAAATAAAGACGCGATGCGTCGCCGCGTCTACTTCCAGGTAATCCCAGCCGCCCTCGCCGCCGAGGGTAACTTTGTTGATGAGCATGTAGCCGGAAGGGCCGGCAGCTGCGGCTTTCACTCGGGTAGAGATCGCCAAGCTAAGGGCCAAAATCAGGATCGCCGAAAACGGTGGAATCAGAAAAGAGCGAGAACGCTGCATCCTAAGGCCTCCATAGGCTGAGTAATTGAGGATACTTGTAATTGATCATGCGCCGGCATTCTATACGATGAGCATAGAAACGAAACCGTTCCTTTTGCGGCGCTTCCACCCACCGAAGCGGGCCGCCTGCGCTGCACAACGGCCCCGGGGTACCCGGCGAAACCCGCGCCGGGTCGTCCCAGACTGCAGTTTCATGTTGCCGCGGAACTGTAACTCAGGGTGTGACGCGAAGTAGCTTTGCCCAGCGACCCTGAGGCTTTTCCGCGGCGTATCGGGGATCAACGGCAGGACGTTGCAACCCAGGGTATGCTGTCGAATGCTTGACGATTTTCTTGTGAGGATAGATGACGAAGCCGATGGCGGTGACGCTGGCCTGGATGGGAATGCTGATTGCTGCAGTAAGCGCTGCTACGTCCGGTCTAGCGAGCCCGGTCCAGGGATCGCCGGCACGCGCCGAGGTGGAACATCTCATCCACGCAAGCGGCGCCGAAGTAGGACTCGGGTTTCAGATGCTTGACGAGAGCCAGGAATTATTCCTCAACGCGGACCTGCCGTTTCACGCAGCGAGCACCATGAAAGTGCCCGTGATGATCGAACTGTTTGCCCAGGCACACGCGGGCAAGCTCAGCCTTGGCGATCCACTGACGATCCACAACGAGTTCAAAAGCCTTGTGGACGGCAGCCCCTATACGCTCGATTCGGGTGACGACTCCGACGCCGACATCTACAAAGCCATCGGTACCACCTGGAGCTTGCGCCAGCTTTGCGAAGCCATGATCACCCGTAGCAGCAACCTTGCAACGAACCTTATCATCGAAAAAATAGGCGTGGACAGCATTCGCGCGCGCGTTCATAGCCTTGACGCTGACGGGATGCAGGTGTTGCGCGGGGTCGAAGACAACAAAGCTTTCCAGAAGGGAATGAACAACACGACAACGGCCCGCGGGCTTCTGGTCCTGCTGAGGGCCATCGCGGAAAATCGCGCGGGGGATCCGGCGTCATGCGCAGAAATGCTGGCCATCCTGAAGCGGCAGACATTCAATGAAGCGATTCCCGCCGGGCTGCCGCCGGGGACGGGCGTCGCGCACAAGACCGGCGAGATCACCGGCGTTCGTCATGACGCGGCCATCGTTTACGCGCCACATCCGTTCGTGCTCGTCATCCTGGTGCGGGGAATTAACGATCGCGATAAAAGCTCGGCTTTGATGGTGAGTCTCACGCGCGCGCTCTATGCCGCTTCGCAGCAAGGCGCAGCGACAAAGTAAATTCGTGGACAACGCTCGGAGACAAATCCGGAGGGCAGAATGACAAGATACGCCTGGTGGCGGCTCTTCGCGCTCACCTGTGGTGCGCTGCTGATTGCGTGCGTCGCATCCGCACACACACTTGAATTGAAGGATGGCCGCCTGCTCGTGGGGAAGTATGTTGGCGGCACGGCGAACACGATCAGGTTTTCGGTGAAGGGAGACGTGCAGGTTTTTCAGTTGGACCAGATCGTCTCACTGACTTTTACCAACGATCCTGACCAAGGCCCGGATACTCCGCCGCCTGCGCCGCAGGCTTCTGCGGGTGCGCCTCCTCCTATTCCGCCGCCGACTAGCCCTCCGCCTCCGACTGAAGCTCCGCCCCAGGCAGGAGCGCCACCTCAAACATCGGCCACGCCCTCGCTCGTGACTCCACCTCCAGTGGTGAATCCGGCCGGCCAGATCACCGTGCCCACCGGAACGTCATTGCTGGTACGCATGATTGATAGCGTGGATTCCTCGAAGAATCAGGTGGGGGACAAATTTCACGCCAGCCTCGATGCCGATCTGGTCGTCAATGGCGTTGTGGTCGCGCGGCGCGGCTCGGACATCTATGGCAGGCTGACGACGGCGGAGTCCGCCGGACACATCGAAGGCAAATCCGAGCTGCGGCTCGAGCTCACGGACATCTCGATCAACAGTCAGTTGCGGCCCATCGTCACGGGAGACTATTCGCTCGCCGGAAGCTCTCGCGGTGAAAGCTCGGCGAAGAGAATCGGCGGGGCCACCGCGGGTGGCGCCATCCTGGGGGCCATTCTTGGCGGTGGCAAGGGGGCGGCGATCGGAGCCGGAGTCGGCGCCGGCGCGGCCACAACAGTACAGGCCACCACGCGCGGCGAGCAGGTAAAAGTCCCGAGCGAAACGCTCCTCGAGTTTCACCTGGACCGCCCGCTGACCACCGAGCCTTCCACGGCCGCGCCCCGGTAGCTTATCGTGGACGATTGATCGAGGAGGTATCTTTTCCGCGCGTCACACTCACGCGAAGGGAAGAATCCGCTTGCGCCCGGGTGAGCGACTCCGTAAGATACCCGCGATCAACAGAGTGGGTCCAACGTGCCAAAAGAAAAACCAAAGGTAAATATCGGGCAAGTGATTCGTTCGTATCGCGGGCAGCGTGGCCTCTCGCAAGGAGATATCGAGCGCCGCACCGGGCTCCTGCGCTGCTATCTCTCGCGCGTTGAAAACGGCCACACGGTGCCGTCGCTTGAGACGCTCGCAAAAATTGCCGAAGCGATGGACATGGCTTTGGCCGATTTCTTTCCGGGCGCGGAAACGCCGCGCGACCGCGAAACGCAGAAAATGTTGGGCGAGCTGTCCGAAGATGAGATCCGCTTTCTTTCCGAGATCAAGAAGTACAGCTCAACGCTCTCCGATGGCGATAAGCGCCTGGTGCTGGCCATGATTCGCAAGATGGCCACGATCGCCCCTCCGATGCCGCCTCCGCGCAAAATGGTCGCGCGCCGCCCGTCGCTTTAGCAGACCGCTGGAAAATTCGCTCTTTTGGGGTTCTTGGGGGCTTCGTCAGGCTTCCGCTTCGGCGGGTGCGCTTGACTGCGGCCGCAGCAGGCTGCCTGCCGTTTCCGCAAGCGTGATTCCAAGCTGACCCCAGAGCCGGGCCTTCAAGGTGCGGTAGCTCTGCGAGCCGGCGAAAACGTCGGCGAGCATCTGGCGGAACGTGGCGCTGTGGCGGGCAAAGGCAATCATGCGCGACGTCACGGTCCCTCCCAAAAACTTGCCGTGATAGAAGAATTGCGAAAGCTTCGCTGCGTGCTCCAGTTCGTGGCGGAAGGCCACCGCCACCCGCGCCGGATACTCCTCGGGCGCGCCTGCAATCAGCGCCTCGGCCAGGATATCTCCCGAACGCATCGCGTAATAGATTCCTTCGCCGGTGACAGGATCAACCCACGCGGCAGCGTCTCCCGCCAATGCCCAATTTGGACCGACGACCCGGCGCCTGCATAGAGTCTCGCGTCTTGGCGAAGGAAGCACGTGGCTATAGATTTGCGCGCCGTGCATGTTCAGGCGTTCATCTTTGACGAATGCGTCGAGCAAACTCCGCAACTCGCGCGAGCTGTGCTTGTGCATGCTGGCGCAGATGCCGACAGAGAGATGACCCAGCCGCGGAAACGACCAAAGATACCCTTCGAGCCCTCGCACGAATTTCACTTTGAGGAGATCCTCGTCGGCGGGGATGTAGTAGCCGAGCGTCAGCTCGAGATCTTCGGGCGGCAGGTTCTGAGCACAGGGCAACAAGGCGTTTCGCGCGCCCGAGGCGATCACTACGAAATCGGCCTCGCGCCAGGCTCCGGCGGCTTCGAGCCGCGCCCGGGGGCTGTCTGTTTCGAGCCGCGTGACCCTCGCGTGAACGATCTTGCACCCGGCAGCGGCTGCACGATCGAGCAGCAATCCGTTCAGTACGGTGCGCGCAAAAATGACGATGGGCGAATCCAGCCGAAAGCGCGCGCGGCCCCCGTCGGAGGCGATCAGCTCGACTTCGCTGACCGGTTTCCTGGGCTGTTTGCCGGAAAGGAGAAAAGGGAAGGCTGCGAGTGCTTTCTGCGTAAGACCGCCGCCGCAAGGCTTTTCCCACGCCAGGTGTTCGTCGTAAAGCGTGGTTGGAAAACCGGAGCGTGCGAGACGCTCGGCACAGATCGAACCGGCGGGACCTCCGCCAATGATGGCGACTTCTTGGACCTGGGCCATGTGACGCGCTTCAGCGCGCGAACGCTAACGGAGCGGAAAAACCGTAGCGAGAAACCACGCCGCGAGTATAGCATCAAACGTAGCCGCGGCCGCCGCCGAGCCGGTCCGGCGGCGCAAAGCGTCACCCCCTAGCCGCTGCGCCACCGAAAGAATCAGAAGGGCAGGCGCAATCAGCAGCGGGAGGAATTCACCACTCCCGAAACCGTAGTACCCGAGCGCCAGGGCAAAAAAAAGCTCCAGTCGCAAACCGAGGAAAATCCCCCAGCGGCGAAAATTACGGGAGACACGCAGCGGCCCGAGCGCCAACTCTTCAGCGGCGAAGTAAGGCCAACAGGCCAAGGCCAGCGGCACGAAGCGCCACCAGCGCGGCGCGTTCGGCCACAGGTCGAAAACCTGCCAATTCAACGCGGCGCCCACGGCCATCGCGGCCCCGATGCCGAACACAATGGCCGCAAGCACGGGCCTGCTCTGGATTCCGGCGTCAGCTCGCATCGCGCGCGGTAGCAGGGCCAGCAGCAGAAGCCCGGCGAAAACGACGAATGACGCTAGGTAGTCCGCCGCGTAGAGACGTAGCGCATGCAGAGGAACGCCAAGCATCATGATTCCCGCGGCGACAACGGCCGCTACTCCACCGCGTAGCAGGATGCCGGTTGGGCCCATGCTAGATGGAGCGCCGGCGCGCCCCTGCGGAGACACCGCGCCATCGGACCCGGCGCTGGGCGCAACGCGGCACAGCCAACACGTAAGGCTCACGCCACCCGGAAAGACCAGCAGCAGTCCGGCCAGCGCAATCACGCATCCCAGCAGCCGCAGCCCTTCGAACTTCGCCATCGTGCCACGCTGTGGAATACCTAGCGATCGCGCGGCCCAGTCGGCGGCCGCGGACGTCGAGCGCGAATCCACAAGCACGCTGCTGTGCATGGCCAAGGGAATCCGCAAGAATTCCACCGCGCGCTGCTGGCGAAAATCTTCGGGAGATCCGCGCGCGCCGCCGGCGGCGTTAAAAAGCTCGTGCGCCGCGTTTACAAGCTGCGGCGGATCGAATTGCGCGCTGATGATCAGCAGGTTGGGCGGGATGTGTCGCGGCAAAACGAGCGGAGCGGGGGAGATGGCGACGGTTCCCGCCGCCTCAGGAAAGAAATCGGCCAGGCGAACGGCAATGGCTCCCCCGAGCGAGTGCCCCACGAAGACCGTGCGATTGAGCTCGATTTGGCCCGAGCGCGCCAGAGACCCGACGGCTTCAGCCGCGCATCGTTCGGCATCGCCGAAAGAAAAGTGGCCAGTGCTGTCGCCCTCACCGGGCGAATCGAGTAAGTAGACACGCATGCCAATTTCCGCCAACCGCTGTCCGATCGAATACATCACGCGGCGATTCCCCGAAAGCCCGTGGATCACGATCGCGTAGTACCTAAGAGAAGCTCCCTCGGGAATCCAGGTGATCGGCCGGTCCATGACCGATGCGGGAGTGTGGCACCCGTCGTTGAGCACCAGGCTTCGCACCGGCAGGCGGTTCTTTCGGATGAGCGTGCCGCCGACGAGCATCAGCACGCCGCCGAGAATCGCTAAAATCCATTCAGCGCGACGCGCCATTGAGCTTTCCCCGCATGTTAAGATGAAGTTTACGCCCGGTGTGCATTCGACGCTCGCGTTAACCGCTGATGGGAACCGTAGTCCGGCAGGACGAGTTGATTGTGCAAGCCGCCGCACGCAAACGCAACGGCGAACGAGTGGTGTTCACCAATGGCTGCTTCGATCTCCTTCATCCCGGCCATATTCGATGCTTGGAAGCGGCAAGATCGCTAGGCGATCTGCTGATTGTCGCGGTGAATAGCGATACGAGCGTTCGCGGAAACAAGGGACCGGCGCGGCCGGTAGTGCCGGAATCGGAACGCGCCGAACTTCTTGCAGCGCTTGCGTGCGTGGACTACGTTACGATCTTCGCCGAGCCAACACCGCGGGAATTGATCGCAAAGATCGCGCCCCATATTCTCGTGAAGGGTGGCGATTGGGGAAGTGACCGAGTGGTCGGCCGTGAAGAAGTGGAAGCCGCGGGGGGACGCGTGGTTCAGATCCCGGTGGTCGAGGGATTCTCAACAACCGCGCTCATTCAGAAAGCCCGCGGAGCATCTCGCACCGGGTAATTGCGTGGTGTGCTTTATGGGCCCAGTTTCGTTGACTAGATGATTCTTTCGTCCGTGGATGAACTGCTTTCCCGCGTACTGCGGCTCGATGCCGTGGACGCCACGCTCGACGATTTGCGTCGCGGCGCGGGAGAAGCACGTTTGGGCGGCCTTACCGATGCCGCAAAGACCATCGTGGCCGCGCAGATGGTGACCGCGCTCCGCAGGCCAGCCATTCTGGTGGTCGAATCGGAAACCCGGGCAGAAACGCTGATCGAGTCGCTCCGGTATTTCCTGCGGGCTTCCGGAAACGCATCCGCGCAGGTGATGGAGTTGCCTGCAATTGATCCCGCCTCGCATCTTCCGGCGCACCCGGAAATTCTTGAATCGCGCGCGCTGGCCCTGTGGCATTTCGTCAATGGCGAAACGGCGCTGCTCGTGGTCCCGGTTTCCGCGGCTCTCGGCCGGTATCGCCATACCGCCGCTTACGCCGAATTGGCACGCAATCTGCATCGGGACATGGAATTGCCGCCCGCGGAGTTGGTCGAACACCTCGAAGCAACCGGCTATGCACGCGGCGAAATGGTTGAGATGCCGGGGCAGTATGCGCAGCGCGGCGGCATCATTGACGTATTTCCAGCAGAGGCTGCACGGCCTATCCGCATTGAGCTTCTCGGCGATGCCGTCGAGTCGCTGCGCGAATTCGATCCGGATACGCAGCGTTCGGTTCGGCCCATCGAACGCGCGGTGATCCCACCGCTCCTGGAAGCGTTCCGTTTTGCGCCTGGCGCAAACGGCCACGATGGCGCGTCTCCTCGCTGGGAGCTTGGCACGCTGTTTGATCTCGCGGACCGGCCTCTCGTGATCCTCGATGAGCCCGCCGCATTGGAAGAAGCTACGGCAAAATTGCGCGCGCGGCTTCCGGATGCGAGCCGCCAGGACGGCGAGCCCGATGGCGGCGAAAACCAAGAGGCCGGAATCCACGCCGGCGGTCTCTTGAGCGACGAGGCGTGGAAATACGCTCTCGCCGCGCAGCAACGGCTCATCCTTGAACAGCTTGCGCTCCAAGGCTCGGATGATTTCGCCCCCCGCGGCATCCGAACCCAGCCCACCCAGAAATATCACGGCAATGTGCAGGCCTTCATGGCGGAGGCACGCGGCCGCGTCTCGAGCGGCGAACAAATTGTAATCTCCGCCGCGACGTTAGGCGAACTCGAGCGGTTTGCCGATCTCTGCCACGAATACGAAATGGCCTACCGTCTGGCGGAAGTGGACGAGAGCACAGCCGGCGCGCGCCTTGCCGAGGATTCCACGGCGGGCACGGTTCCAGCGCTGGTGCTGGCGCGCACGCCTCTTGAAGAAGGCGTCGCGTTTCCTGAGTGCCGGCTCACGATTTACGGCACAGCCGATGTTTTTGACGTTCGGCCAGCGGCGCCGGCTAAACCCCGCGCGAAGACGGGCTCATTCTTCGGCGATTTCTCCGAACTGAAGCCCGGCGACTACGTGGTGCACGTGGATCACGGCATCGGGCAGTTTGACGGGTTGCGCCAGCTCGAGAGCGAGGGCGCGCAAGGCGAATTCATGCTTTTGCATTACGCCGGCGAGGCAAAGCTCTACGTGCCTTTGGCGCGTATGGACCTGGTCCAGAGTTATCGCGCGGTCGAAGGCGTCGAACCGCAACTCGATAAGCTCGGCGGAACGGGCTGGGCAACGCGAAAGGCGCGCGTAAAGAAGTCGCTGGCCGAGATGGCGGACCAGCTTCTGCGGCTCTACGCCGAACGCAAACTGACGGGAGCGCACGCTTTCCCGGACGATACCCCCTGGCAAAAGGAGTTCGAGGACGCGTTTGAATTCGACGAGACGCGCGACCAGGGCAGCGCGATCACGGACGTAAAGCGCGATATGGAGCGCGCCGTGCCGATGGACCGCTTGCTGTGCGGCGACGTCGGCTACGGCAAGACGGAAGTCGCCATGCGCGCCGCGTTCAAGGCTGTCGGCGACAGCCTCCAGGTGGCCGTGCTCGCGCCCACCACCGTGCTTGTTTTCCAACACTACGAAACGTTCCGCCGGCGCTTTGCCGCGTTTCCCGTGCGCATCGAAATGCTCAGCCGCTTCCGTACGGCGCAGCAGCAGAAGGTGTCACTGGCCGCCCTGCAATCCGGGCAAGTGGATATCGTCATCGGTACGCATCGGCTGCTCTCCAAGGATGTGCGCTTCAACGATCTTGGTCTCCTGATCGTGGACGAGGAGCAGCGCTTCGGAGTGGCCCACAAGGAGCGGATCAAAGAGTTGCGCAAAGACGTTCACGTGCTCACCATGTCCGCGACGCCGGTGCCCCGCACTTTGCACATGTCCCTGGCGGGAATTCGCGACCTGAGCGTGATCGAAACGCCGCCGAAGGACCGCCTGGCAATTCAAACGGTTGTCGCAGCGTTTGACGAAAATCTGATCCGCCGGGCGATTCAGGAAGAGATCGATCGCAAGGGGCAGGTGTTCTTCATCCACAACCGCGTGGAATCCATCGCCTCGGTGGCCGCGCTGATCCAAAGACTCGTGCCGAAGGCACGCGTCGTCGTTGGACATGGGCAAATGCCCGAAAACGAGCTCGAGGCGGTGATGCTGAAATTCGTCCGCGACGGGGCGGACGTGCTGGTCTCCACCACCATCGTGGAAAACGGGCTGGATATTCCCCGCGCCAACACGATCATCATCAACCGTGCCGACCGCTTCGGCTTGAGCGAGCTCTACCAGTTGCGCGGCCGCGTGGGCCGTTCCAACCAGCGCGCCTATTCTTACTTGCTCATCGCACCCGGCGCTTCGCTTACCCCCATCGCGCGCCGCAGGCTGGCCGCACTAAAGGAATTCAGCGATCTTGGCGCCGGGTTCCGCATCGCCGCCCTCGATCTCGAGTTGCGCGGCGCAGGCAATCTGTTGGGACGCCAACAACACGGACACATCAACGCGGTTGGCTTTGACCTCTACACGAAGATGCTCGAACGCGCGGTCGCCGAGATCAAAGGCGAGGCGGCGCCCACTGAATTGCGCGCCACGATCAACCTCGGCGTTGATTTGCGCATCCCACCGGCATACATCCCCAGCGAGAACCTACGCCTGCGGACGTACAAGCGCATCGCGGAGATCAGCGCGGAGTCGCAGCGCGAGGAAGTGCTGAAAGAGCTGGAGGATCGCTTTGGCCCGCCGCCCCCAGCCGTTCAGAATCTGCTCGATTATGCGCTCTTGAAGGCGCAGGCGGAAAAAATGGCCGTCGCCGCGATCGAACGGAGGGGTGCGCAGGTGAGCGTGAAATTTCATCCGCAAACTTCGGTGAAGCCGGAGCGGCTGGTGAGCTTGTTGCGGTCCCGGCGGGGGCTGAGGCTCGATCCTTCAGGTGTTCTTTGGATCGCTGTCGAACGAGGAAAAGAGCCATTGGCTCGGGCCATCACGAACATATTGCTACAACTACAAATGTAGAGATACAATGGAGACTCTTGGGGGATCCACGATGAAAATCCGTTGGATGATGCTGAGCGTGGTCGTGGTGTGTGCGAGCGCTTCCGCTCAAGCTCAGAACCCGCCGCAGACGCAGGGAGCCGGCGCGCCAGCCGTGCAGACCCCCGCGAAAAATACTGCGCCCAGCCAGGCACCCGCGAAACCCGCAGAGCCCGCGTCGGCCGCGCCTGTTCAGGGCACCGTAGTGGAAGATATCGTTGCGCGGGTGAACGACGACATCATCACCACCGTTGATTATCAGGAAGCGTTGGCCAATGCGCCCCAGGAAGCACAGGACGAATGCCAAGGTTGCACAAAGGATCAACTTGGGGCCGAGACGGAAGAGGTCCGAAAAAATGCTCTTCGCGACCTGATTGATCAGTCTCTCCTTGTGCAGCGAGCGAAAGACCTCGGCATTACTGTGGAAACGGACGTGGTGAAGGAGCTCGACCGCATCAGGCAGGAGAATAAGCTCCCCGATCTCGAGTCGCTGGAAAAGGAAATCGGGGCGCAGGGCGTCAACTACGACGATTTCAAGAACCGTATCCGGGACCACTTGCTTGTGCAAGAAGTAGTCCGGCGTGAGGTGCAGTCCAAGATCAGTCTGGACCATGCGGAAGTCCAGAAATACTACGACGCACACAAGTCTGAGTTTGAGACTCCGGAAATGGTTTATCTGCGTGAAATCTTCGTCAGCACCAAGGGCAAGCCGGAAGCCGACCTTCCCAAGCTGAAAGAGAAGGCGGAGGAATTGCGGCAGCGCGTGCTCGTCAACGGCGATGACTTCGGCGAATTGGCCAAGCACTTTTCGGACGGTAGTACCGCGAAACAGGGTGGCGAACTGGGATCGTTTCAACCGGGCCAGATCGACAAGTTGTTTGACGCGGTGTTCAAGCTCAACCGAAACGAGATGACGCCCGTAATCAGCAAGTCGGACGGCTTCGATATTTTGCAGATCCAAGAGCGCTACGAGGCGGGTCTGCAGCCTCTCGACAAAGTCCAAAGCCAGATTGAAAACCGGCTTACCTCGCAAATGATCGAACCTAGGGTGCGCGCCTACCTGGCCACGCTCCGGCAAGATAGCTACGTGATCTATCATCCGGGTTACGTGGATACGGCCGCCGTCGCCAACAGCACGCCGATCGTTGAAGAAGGAGCGCCCGAGCCCGCGAAGAAAGACCAACAAACCCCCTCCACACAAAAGAAGAAGAAATTTCTGGGAATATTCTGAGGCTCGCGCTTACCCAAAATGAAAACAGCCTACGTCGCTGATCTTGCGCCCGAACAGGTTGTGACGTCGTTCTTCGTTGTCCACGAAAAAGAGGTCCGGGCCACACGGGAAGGGCGGCACTATCTGCGCCTGGAACTTGGTGATCGCACCGGCACGGTCGAAGCGCGCATGTGGACAGGTTTCGAGGACGCCGTCTCCGGCTTTTCGCGCGACGACTTTGTGAAGGTGCAGGCCCGCGTCGAGATTTACAGGAACCGCTCGCAGCTCATGATAGACCGCGTCCGCCGCGCCGAGCTAAACGAGGTGGATTTCGCTGATTTCTTTCCCCACACCAGCGCCAATGTGGACGAGCTGTGGGCGCGCCTTTGCGCCCATGCGGAGGGCGTGCGCAATCCGTGGCTGCATCAACTGCTCACTTCGGTACTGGACGACGCCGAAATCAGCGCTCGCTATCGCCGTGCCCCCGCCGCAAAGACGATGCACCATGCCTATCTTGGCGGCTTGCTCGAACACGTCGTGAGCCTGTGCGATCTGTGCCGGGCCGTCGCCGGACACTACCCCGAGGCGGACGCCGATCTGCTGATTACCGGCGCGGCGCTGCATGACGTTGCGAAGATTTACGAGCTCACTTACGACCGTGGTCTGGGCTATAGCAATGAAGGCCAGCTTCTCGGGCACATCGTCATGGCCGTTGAGATGGTTGGCAAGAAGACGAACGCCATTCCAGGATTTCCGCCCGAACTCGCGACGCTGGTGAAGCACATGATCCTGAGCCACCATGGCGAGTATGAGTTTGGCTCCCCGAAATTGCCGATGTTCCGCGAAGCGGTGATGCTCCATTACCTAGACGATCTCGACTCGAAAATGGGCGCCATTCGCAGCGTGCTCGGCTCAGAGCGCGGCGAACAGGAATGGACGGACCGCAGCGGCGCGTTGGACCGTCGTTTGCTGCGCGTTGAGCGATACGTGAACGCGGCGACGCCGGCCGAAACAGTTGTCGTGGCCGAAACGGTCGAGCAGCTTTCGCTGATCCCTACGGCGGCGCCAAACGATCCGAATTCCGATGCGGTCAAACACCGCGGCAACGCGGCCGATCCGGAAAATCAACCCGGTCCGGCAGGCAATTCTGGCCAGTCCGCCGCGTCCGCGTCCGGACCTGCAAGGCGGAGCGCATAGTGGCGTCAGCTGTTCAAGCCGCTCAGAGCGGCACCGCCAAGCGGCGGCGTTCCGTTCTTGACCTCGCGCCGCTCGAGCTGGATTGCATGAACGCTCTTTGGCCGCTGGGCGAGGGGACGGTGCGTGACGTTCAGCAGGCACTCGTGGCAAAGCGCCCGCGCGCCTACACGACGATCATGACGATTCTCGACCGGCTGGCGCACAAGGGCGTGGTCGTGCGCCGGAAGGTGGGCCGCGCGTACCTTTACAGTGCGAACCTGAGCCCGCACCATGCTAGAGAGACTGCGGTTGAGCAACTCGTCGCGGGCTTTTTCGGAGGCTCCCGTGAGGAGCTGGCCCGCCACCTAGGGCACCTGCCGGCGGAAAGCGCGCACCCGGTTGCGCCAAGTCACCCCGACGAGGTTTCGCCGGCTCCGGACGCGCCAGCGGTAACACTTGGCCAGCACGGCGGAAGTTTGCCGGTCGCGAGTGACGCGGAGGAACCGGTTCCTAGCACTCGCGCAAAGGGAGCTGCACGGTGATTCCGGCCAGCTACAGCGTAAGGGACTCTGTGATCCGGCCTGCCACGGTTTTGGCTCCGATGGCGGGCGTCACAGACACGATCTTCCGCCGCGTGATTCGCGGCTTGGGCGGCTGCGGGCTGATCATGACGGAGTTCACCAGCGCCGAAGGGCTTTCCCGGCAAATCTCGCGAACGCTGCGATATCTCTATTTCCACGAGGACGAGCATCCCATCTCCGCGCAGATTTTCGGCGCGGATGCGAAGGTCATGGCTTCGGCCGCAGGCCTCAGCGAAGAGCTGGGTTTCGACTTCGTGGATATCAATCTGGGGTGCCCGGCGAAGAAGGTCGTGAAGTGCGGCGGCTCCGGGCTGCTGCGCGATTTGGAGAACCTCGAACAGATATTCAAGGCTGTCCGCGCCGCGATTCGAATTCCGCTCACGATCAAGATTCGCGCCGGTTGGGACGAGAGCAGTATCGTCGCCGCGGATGTCGGCCGCATGGCAGAGCAATGTGGCGTCGAAGCGATCGCCGTTCATCCGCGCACGCGTATGCAAAGATACGCAGGCAGCGCCGATTGGAACATCATTCGCGCGGTGCGTGAAGCGGTGAAGATGCCGGTAATCGGCAACGGAGACATCCAGCGTCCCGAAGACGCCGAGCGGATGGTGCGCGAGACGGGCTGTAACGCCGTGATGATCGGACGCGCCGCCGCTACGAACCCCTGGATTTTCCAGCAGATCGAGCAGTACGTTGCAACCGGTCGCTATACCGAGCCATCGGAGCTTGACCGCTACCGCCTGCTCGCCGGCTATTTCCGCGACCTGATTGCCGCGGAACTCCCCGATGCCATTGGCAAGATGAAGCAGTTCGCCAGTTCGTTTACGCACGGCGTGAGAAACGGCAGCGAGCTGCGCCGGCAGGTCCACACTGCACAAACCCCCTCGGAGGTATTGCAACGAGTTGAGGATTTCTTCGAGCCGCTTGTAGCTTCGAGCGACAATCGCGAGCCTTTCATTCAAAGCCCTTTATCCTGACATCTTTCTCGGCCTGTTCCAGAGCATCTGCAGGTCAGTCCGGTCCGGTAGTCGGCACTTGATAAACTGAAACTACCGTGTCAGACAAAACCGCTAGAAGGCGGCCGTCCGGCGATAACGCGAAATCGTAAAATAGCTTTGGCAAAGGCTCTATATCCTCCACGAGCACCCATGCGTGGAGTTTGATGCTGTAAACTCTCAGCCGAAGTCGCGTGAGATGCTCAAGCGTATTAAAACTGCTTCCGCGGACTGTTTCGGTCGAGATTGCAAAGAACTCGCCGTTGCGAGGCCCAATTGTTCCCCTTGGAAATCTTCCGTGAAAACTTGTTTTCCCTCGTGCGTCACAACGTCGAGAGTTCGGCACGTGCCGTGCGTCGACTCTTGAAGGACGAGAATATCGCGACTTACAAACGTCGGGACTGAACAAATTATTCTGGGGCTATAATAGATAATTCGATCGGCTCCATCCGGCGTCCGAATTAGAACCTTCTGAAAATTTGCAACCCATGCAACGCTCTGATCGTACACGGAGACCCCATTAAACGGGCCATTCCAAGTCGAGAGCTGCGAGAGATCCTGAGTTCACAGCAGTGTAAACGTCCTCTGGGAATCTACTGTATGAAGTAGCAAAAGAGTTTCGCCGTCAGGGCTGAGGTGTTGTTCCCATCCTTGGTGTTTGGCGCTCGTTACGAATGGTAGCGGGATATAAATCTCGTGTTCCATGGTAGTGGAGTAGAGATCGAGTGAGTCCGCAGTTCGCACGAGAAACCGCCCGCCACTAGCCGGGTAGATTCCCTCTGCGAGGAGCGGCTCAGTCGACCACTGCAGTGTCGACTGTCGTTTGCCCTCGAATGCGTCGAAAAATACTGCCGTCAAGTGATAGGGGTCTGATGGTTGCGGATCATCTCTCCGAGAGAGTGCGCCGCCGGCACCTCGCGCCATGAAATACGTCACCAGCAGGGCTGGCTCTATGAACGTAATTCCATTCACGTGGCGCCACGGAGAAAACATTGGCCCGATTGGGTCGACAATCGCGGTGTCTCCGATGGAAGTGAGATCGTCACGCCAGAGCGGTTGAGGCATAGCTGTTTGGGCAAGGAGAATGCTTCGTCCGAAGAACAGGCACGCGCAAAACGCCGCAAGGATTAGAGCCAAGGATGCGGTTCGAGCTTGATTATGAATGGGCATTCGTATCTGTCTTGATGGCGCGAGATAGCAGTGGCCGCACCCTACCCGCGCTCCACGAGTAGCCTTTTGTAAGCTTCACGGCGGTTGATCCCAAACTCGCGCGCGGCCAGCTTCAGCGCGGCTTTACGGTCGAGGCTCTGTTCGCGCATTATTTCGCTGACGCGCTTGGCTAACGTCGTCTTGGCCGGCAACGCAGGCGTCTCGCCGGCCGCGTTTTGCTCCGGCGGCCCGATCACTAAAGTGATTTCGCCCCGCGGTGGGCGCTCGCGAACACGCGCAGCGAGTTCCGGCAGCGTGCCACGCAGAAACTCCTCGTGTATCTTCGTCAACTCCCGCGCAATGGTAGCCGATCTGGGACCAAGGATCTCCGCGGCATCCGCGAGCATCGCGGCAAGCCTGTGCGGCGCTTCGTAGAGGACAAGCGTAATCGCCAGAGCAGTCTGTGACGCCGGCGCAGCCAACTCCTTCAACGCGTGCCTTCGTTCACCGGCCCGCGCCGGGAGGAAGCCCGCAAAGAGAAACATCTCCGCCGGCATCCCCGAAGCCGCCAGAGCCGCAATCACGGCCGATGGGCCCGGCACCGGAATCACCGGGATGCCGCGGCTGACGCAAAGCGCCACCAACCGGTGCCCTGGATCGGAGATCATCGGCGTCCCGGCATCGCTGACCAGCGCAACGCGAGCGCCTTGCTCGATTTCGGCGGCCAGCTCCGCCGCGCGCGTGGTTTCGTTGTGCTCGTGATAGCTCACCGCACGATTTCTGATTTCGTAATGGGAGAGGAGCTTTTGCGTGTGCCGCGTGTCTTCGCACGCGATCAAATCAGCTTCCTTGAGCACGCGGAGCGCTCGAAGCGTGATGTCTTCCAGGTTGCCGATGGGAGTGGAAACGAGATAGAGCTCGCCTGGCTGGCGGCCCGTGTTGGCGCTGTTGGACATGCGTTTCGCCGCCAGTCTAGCACGCACGCCGGGTGCGAGCGCTAAGCTGGTCGGGGCATGCTAGAATCTGCGCTAGGCTATTCACACTGCGAGGAAATAGGCGTGCCCCTTTACGAATACGTTTGCAAGAAGTGCCATCACCGCTTCGAGCTGATTGAGAAATCGAACGCTCCTGAAACGCACAAGTGCCCGAAGTGCGGCGGCAAAGGCGAGCGGCAAGCTGCAGCGCCCGCGATTCAATTCAAAGGCTCGGGATGGTACGTCACCGATTACGCCGGCAAGAACTCCTCAGCGCAGTCCTCCGACGGCGAAAAGAGCGAGAAGGGCGAGAAATCCGAAAAGTCAGAGAAGTCCGAGACCGCAGACAAGGCCGGAAAGACCGAGAAGAAAGAATCCAAGACCGACAAATCACCAGCCAAGGGAAGCAAGAAGGATTGATTACCAGGAAGTTGCTTACCCGATGGCAACAAAGTGTAATCCAGTGGCATTTTATGCCCCTTGTTCTGACTTTCCCCGCCGAATCGGAGGTTAGTCGCTACAACTTTAGCGATTTTAGGTAGTTGCGAAACGGCTCTCCGAGAACGGCATTTTCGAGAGCAATTTCAACCGTAGCCTTCAAGAAGCCCAGCTTGTCACCTGCATCGTAGGTTTTTCCCTGGCAGATATACGCCCACAGACCGCGCTTTTTCGTCAGCGCGCGCAGCGCATCGGTAAGCTGAATTTCGCCGCCACGCCCCGGCTTGGTTCTCTCGAGGTACTCGAAAATCTCCGGCGGCAGCACATATCGGCCAGTGACTGCAAGATTCGAAGGCGCCTCGGACGGCTTGGGCTTCTCCACAAGGTCGCGAATGGCGAGGAGACGGTCACCCCAGCGCGATTCGCGGCTTGGCTTGGCGTCCGCGATGCCATAAAGCTGCGTTTGCTCGTGCGGGACTTCTTCCACAGCGATGGCCCCGATTCCGGTCGCTTCGAATACGTCGATCAGTTGCCGCGTGGCAGGCCGTTTGCCGGGCATGATCACGTCCCCAAGCAGCACGGCGAAGGGCTCGTCGCCTACCAGTTCGCGCGTGACGAGCACGGCATGCCCCAGCCCCAGCGGCTGTTTCTGGCGCGTATAACTGATTTGCGCCATCTCGCCGATATTGCGCACCAGCGCGGCTTCTTCTTTCTTACCCTTCGAGGTAAGGAATCGCTCGAGGTCGTCCGAACTGTCGAAGTGATCCTCAATCGAGTTCTTACCCTTTCCATTGACGATGATGATGTGCTCGATGCCGGACGCTACACATTCTTCCACCGCATACTGAATCAGCGGCTTATCAACCACCGGCAGCATCTCTTTGGGCTGTGCCTTGGTCGCGGGCAGAAAGCGAGTGCCGAGTCCCGCGGCGGGGATCACGGCTTTTCGTACCCGGGCATGAGTCGGCATTCGAACACGCCTCCGTGGAAGTTCAGGCTTGAACCTTGATCACAAGGAGCTCGGACGAAACGCTCCGAGTGCGTATGCTAGCATATAGATTCCGGAAAACCGGAGACGGCGCAGTTTTTCTGTGAGTTCACGAAGAATGAGTATTCGAATACTCGGCATCGAATCCTCGTGCGACGAAACCGCGGCCGCGGTTGTTTCCGATGGCCGCGAAATCCTGTCGAGCGTTGTCGCTTCGCAAGTGGATATCCATCGCAAATATGGCGGCGTCGTGCCCGAGCTGGCATCGCGCGAGCACTTGCGGCAAATCGTCCCGGTCGTGCGCGAAGCGCTCGAGCGCGCAGGTCTGAAGTTTGCCGACCTGGACGCCATCGGTGTCACGCAAGGGCCGGGGCTGATCGGATCGCTGCTGGTTGGCGTCACCTACGCGAAGGCGCTCGCTTTGGCTCTGGGCAAACCCCTCGTGCCCGTGAACCATTTGGAAGGGCACATTCACGCGGTCCTGCTCGAAGCACACAAATCGGATCGCAAACCGAGGCTGCCGGCGGTTTGCCTGGTCGTTTCCGGCGGGCACACTCTGCTATATGAAGTTACCTCTGAGGAGGCCGGATTGGGCGCCAACCTTCGCTATCGCAGATTGGGCGGCACGCGAGACGATGCGGCAGGTGAAGCCTACGACAAAGTCGCCATTCTTCTAGGGCTTGGCTATCCGGGCGGGCCGGTGATTGACAGTCTCGCCGACCCTACGCAGGCCATCGGCGGCGCCAGAGGCAACCCGCAAGCGATTCGTTTCGGCCCAACCAAGATGAAGGGCAACCACCTCGATTTCAGCTTCAGCGGGATCAAGACCGCAGTTCTGTACCATGTCCGCGAACATCCCGAACTGCGGCCGGAAATCGAGGCCCGGCGCGCCGCATTGGCGGCCGGGACGCGCAAAGCCGCCCAGCTTCGGCCGCTCTGCAGCCAGCAAACGCTCGATTTGGTCGCTAGCTTTCAGCGCACAGTGGTGGGGGAGCTGACGGGCCGCACGTTGGCCGCCGCCGAGGAGTTCAAGCTCGACACCCTCCTCGTTTCCGGCGGCGTAGCTGCCAATCGCGAGCTTCGGGAAACCTTCGAATCCGAAGCAAAGCGAAGGGGCCTGGACGTGTTCTTTCCGAGCAGGGAACTGAGCACGGACAACGCGGCAATGATCGCTGCGGCGGCCTTTGCCCTCTATTCGAAAGGCGCGGGCGCCGGCAGCGAGCTCAACGCCTTCCCGAACCTGCCTCTTGGCGTAAGTGCCTGATATGACGCGAAAAAGGCCCGCAACCGCATGCACTGAGCCTCCGTGCGAGGGTTGCGAGCCTTGAATGGAAATTTCGAATTGAGATGCTAAGCTTCGACGACTTCGGCTGTCACCGGCATTTCCAGATGCGCCTTGGCAAGGGATTTCACGAGCGCGCCTTCGATGTTTTCGGAAGATGTGTTGCGCGCGGTCGCCAATTCGCTTACGAGCAGGTACTTGGCGCGTTCAAGCATTTTCTTTTCGCGGAAGGATAGCGGCTTAGTACGGCTCAGGGCCACCAAACTCTTCAGGACCGCAGCGACTTCGATCAACGATCCCGTACGCATGCGTTCGGAGTTTTCCTTGAAGCGATGCTTCCAATCTGGATGGGAGCTGAACTTCCCCCGTTCCAGAAACTGCAGAACCTTTGTGGTTTCGGCGTTGCGGATGACGGAACGAAGCCCGACTGCGATTGCGTTCGTCTCGGGAACCATCACTTTCAGACCACTCGAAACAATGCGGAGCATGTAGTACTGTTCGGTACGGCCATTTAGCATCCCATAATGAATCTGTTCTATTACTCCAACTCCGTGATTCGGATAGACTACCTTGTCGCCAATCTTATAGTCCATGCCGGCCCCCTTGAGGATGTATACATTGTAAATGGTATGGGAATACGGAGTCAAGATATTCCTATCAAAATGAAGGAGTTAAGCTGAATATTGTTTTGGGATTGGCACTTCAATTGCTTACGTTCGTGCCGATTCGAACAGCGTCATTTTCAGCTACAATCCTGCGCGGTGCGAATCCTCTCGATTGACACAAGCACGCGGTCTGGTGGGGTCGCAGTGCTCGAAGATGACTTCATAATGGACCACATTTTTGAGCGCTCTGACGAAGCGTACTCCTCTAGGCTATTCCGTAGTTTGGACTTGCTGCTCTCGCGCCTCAGCCTAAGCGCGAAGGATTTCGATTTGTACTCGGTTGCAGCAGGTCCCGGCTCGTTCACAGGTCTGCGGGTTGGTTTGACGGCAGTGAAGGCCTGGGCCGAGCTCTATGGCAAGCCAATCGCCGCCGTCAGCGGACTCGAAGCCATCGCCGCGCAATCCACGGCTTCATCAGGCTGCATTGCCGTGGCGACGGATGGGCGTCGAGGCCAAGTCTTCGGAGCAGTGTACCGAGCCGGAGATGGCACCGGCAGGCTCGAATTGGTCGGCGAGGAAATGCTGGCGTCCGCCTCGGAGTTTGCCGCCGAAACGGTGGCCAGCGCTCGCAGCGAGTCCGTTGCGTTCATTACGCCAACGCCGGAGCTATTCCTGCCCACGGTCATTGCCGCCGGTCTGCGTCCAGCCCGAGTCGAACGCGCTTCGGACGACCTGGCGCCTTGGATCGGCAAGATCGGGTTCCGGCAATTCGAATGCGGTGAGACGGTTGACGCATTGTCGCTCGACGCAAACTACATTCGGCGCTGCGATGCCGAGGTTTATTGGAAGCAGCCCAAGTGAGCCCGGTCTCCGTGCGTGAAAATCTCAGGATACGGCCGATGCGCCCCGAAGATGCCGCCGCCGTGGCTGTAGTAGACGCCGCCTGCATTGGATCGGCTCATTGGCCCGCGACCGCATATACCATCGAAGGAGCTTCCTTATTGCGAGGCTGGGTCGCCCAATCCGCCGGTCGCGCCAGACAACACGATGCGATTGCCGGTTTCATCGCGGTGCGGTGCGTCGCGGACGAAATGGAAATCCTGAACCTGGCGGTCGCGCCGGAATCGCGGCGGCAGGGAATCGCGGCGCAGCTTTTCGAACAGGCCATGCAATATGCGCGGGCGCACGGCGTGCGGCGTATATATCTCGAAGCGAGAGAGACAAATGCAAGCGCGTTGGCATTCTACGCAGCCAAAGGCCTCGAGCTGACTGGCCGCCGAACTCGCTATTACACTCACCCCGTCGAGGATGCGCTGCTGCTCTCGCGCGCGGTGGCCTGTCCGGCGCCAGGTTAACGGCAGTTTTCTCTAATGTATTTTTACAGTGAAATCCTCTTGGCGGCGGCGTTGCGCTGTGCTAGGTTTGCCCCGTTATGTGAACGCTTCTCCACTCTAAAGGAGTCCACCTATGTCCACTCCAGGGGATATTCGTGAAGAGCTTCTGGCCAGCAATCCGGAGTTCCAGAGGCTCGCGCAGGAGCACTCCCGTTACGAAGCTCAACTCGAACAGCTTACCGGTTCCGCCTTCCTGAATGCCGAAGACCTGATCCAAGAAGTCCAGCTCAAAAAACTCAAGCTCCGGGCAAAAGACCGGATGGAATTCATTCTCGCCGAAGCCACCGCTAGGCGCGATTCGCGAACCGGCGTCATGGCGGCCGCATCGCGATAGAAAGACTTTCACGGCCCGCTGGCCGCGAACTCTCCTCCATTCTGTCGTACAATGTGCCCGCGGGAGGCCGAACGATCCGGCTTCCCCTGATGGGAGCCGGTGGTCTCAGACGGGTACAAGTTTGCAGCGGCGCCGATCCTGCTCGGCGTTCTCGCGTTGGTGTTCCGTTGGTATGCCGTTGGGGTGGTTTTGCTGCTCGTTGGCGCTTTCGTTCTTTGGTTTTTCCGCGACCCTGAGCGCGCGATTCCGCCGGACGCTTTGACGATCGTCTCCCCGGCCGATGGCCGCGTGATGGAAGTTGTCGCGGAATCTCTTGGAGACCGGCCCGGGCAGCGGATCAGCATCTTCCTGGCAATCTGGAATGTTCACGTAAACCGGGCGCCGCTGGCGGGCCGCATCGCGGATGTGCAGTATCGTCCGGGACGCTTTCATATGGCGATGCGTTCGGAAGCATCATCCGAAAATGAGCAGAATGTGATTCACTTAGAGACCTCGCGTGGCGAAATTGTGTTCAAGCAAATCGCAGGATGGGTGGCGCGGCGCGTGATTCTCTGGAAGAAGAGTGGCGAGACCGTGCGGCGCGGCGAACGGGTCGGGATTGTGCGTTTTGGGTCCCGCGTGGACCTCTGGCTGCCGCCGGAAGCCCAAGTCCTCGTTAAGCCCGGCGATCATGTGGCCGGAGGATCGAGTATCGTGGCGCGATGGCCTTCCTAGACGAATCCGTATCGGCGGAGCAGCAAGAGCTCTCTTTTCCCGGACAGAAGGCCGGTAATCACCGGCGCAGGCGCGGAATCTATTTATTGCCCAGCTTTCTGACGGTTGGGAACTTGCTGTGCGGATACTATGCGGTCCTCGCCGTGCTTACCGGCGGCGACTTGCAGCTTGACTACGCGGCGCGAGCGATCGGCGTGGCGATCCTGTTCGACTCGATGGATGGATTCGTCGCCCGGCTGACGGGAACAGGAAGCGAATTCGGAAAAAATTTCGATTCGCTGGCAGACATGGTGAGCTTCGGTATTGCTCCGGCTTCGCTGGCCTACGCCTGGGGTGTCCGGGGCATCGCCCGGGATTCGGCCGCCGCGGTGCACGTAATCGAGATCGCCTGGGTGGTAAGCCTGCTCTTCGCGATTTGCTGCGCGTGGCGCTTGGCACGCTTCAACGTGCAAGGCATGGGCAGCGGCATGCGTTATTTCATCGGAATGCCATGCCCCGCTGCCGCGGGCATGATCGCCGCGACGGTGCACGCATTTAAGTACCCGCTCGAAAGCTGGCACTGGTCGGTATTGTTTTTTACCTTGGTGGCGATGCTCGCGCTCTTGATGACGAGCCGCGTACGTTACATGAGCTTTAAAAACGTTAATTGGTCTCGCCGCCAGCCATCTGTCATTATCGTCGCCATCGGTTTGCTCGCCTGGAGCATCGTCGTCTATTCTGAAGTGGTTCTGCTGGCGATTGCGGGCGTCTACACGTTTTCGGGTCTCACCATGCACGCCCTTCGCTTGACCAAGCACAAACCCCCCGCATAATGCGCGCGCCATGACCTCTCCGGGTGAATCCAGACGCATCGTCATCGCCGGCGCAACTTCGCTTCGCGGCAAGGAACTGGTCGAGGCGCTCGAGCAGAGCAAGCTCGCCGCCGCCGCCGAATTTCGGCTACTGGACGAGGAAATCGTCGCCGGAGCGTTGACGGAAGCTGGCGGCGAGCCCGTTGTGGTGCTGGCCGTGGATGAAGACAGCTTCGAGCGCGCGCAACTGGTGATTTTTGCCGGCGGCGCCAATTTCGCGGTGACACACGTCGAAGAGGCGCTTCGAGCCGGCGCGGCGGTTGTGGATATGAGCGGTGGTCTGCTCGGCCGCGCCGGAGCGCGCGTGTCGATTCCTTCGCTCGATGCGCTGTTGCCGCCTTCGGATCGTGACCCAGCGTCGAGCATCTCGCGAGAGAGAACGGGGCGCGTCTACATCTCGCCCAACGCTGCCGCTACTGTGGCGTGTTCACTATCCGCGGCTTTGGCGGAGTGGCCCACTTGCCGCTTGGCGGTTTTCTTGCTCCAACCTGTTTCCGAGCGAGGTTCTGAAGGAATTGAGGAACTCGAAGCGCAGACCCTGAAGCTGCTCTCCATCCAGCCGATTGCGCAGCCTGTGTTCGACGAGCAGGTCGCTTTCAATCTGCTCGACCGCTACGGCGAGGCGAGCACGGAGCGGCTCTCCGATGCCCGCGAAGTGGTCGCGCTTGCGGTGAAAACCTATCTCGATGGCCGTGCGCCGCTACCTGCTTTGCAATTGATTCAGGCACCCGCGTTTTTCTCATTCGCCTTCAGCGCTTACGCCGAGTTTGATTCGGTGCCGGACTTGGCGGCGGTGGATGCGCGGCTCGAGGCCGGTGGGCTCAAGTTTGCGGCGCCGGGCGATCCCGCTCCCACCAACGTGCGCGCAGGCGGTGAAGCAACGCCCCTGCTCTCACACGCGGAGCGCGACCCGAATCGCCCGAATGGTGTTTGGTTCTGGGGAGCGGTGGACAATCTGCGGCTCGCCGCCGCGAACGCGGCGGCGGTCTCAGAGCCGGCGGTCGGCCTGTGAAATCGGACTCCGTCGTCACAAACACCGGGATCGCAACCGCCAAGCCATTTACGCGCGCGCGCGCCGCCGTCTTGCTCGTCGCGATCTTCACCGCCGGCTGCGGTTACCACGTCGCTGGGCGCGGCACCGCACTGCCTTCCACGTTACACACCATTGCGGTGCCCGCATTTGTCAATAAGACGCATAGCTACCGTATCGAGCAGCGTATGACACAAGCCGTGATTCGCGAGTTCCTCTCGCGCACCTCGTACCACATCGTCTCCGAGCCGGGATCGGCCGATGCTGTGCTGCACGGCGAAATCACCGCCTTGGATTCCAATGCGGTGATTTTTGATCCGGTGACGGGCCACGCGACAACCATGCTCGTGCAAATGCACGCTCGTGTGTGGTTGGAAGAACGCGAGTCAAAAAAGATCCTCTACCGCAACGACGATTATCTTTTCCGCCAGGAATATCAAATCACTAGCGACGTGCCCAGCTTCTTCGACGAGCAAGGTCCCGCGCTCGACCGCATGGCGCACGATTTCGCGTTACGCCTGGTCGCGGACATTCTGGAGAACTTCTGATGCCCTCCGATGCGCAGAGAATGAGCGTCGCACGGCTGATCGAGCGCCTGGCCAGCAAGAAACCGGTACCGGGCGTGACCTTGCTCGGGACAGAGAGCTACTTGCGTGAAATGTGCCGTTCCCGCCTGATCGAAACCTATACGCAGGAGGGCACCCGCGATTGGTCGGTGACGAATTTCTCCGCCGAAGATGATTCCGCGGACCGCGTCATCGGGCAGGCTCAGTCGCTGCCCATGTTGGCGCCGCGGCAAGTGGTCCTATGGAAGGATGTTGAAGCGCTCGAACAATTGGGCGAGAAAGCGCGCGACGCCGCACTGGAATGCCTGGAGACCTACCTGAGCGATCCCGCGCCTTTCACGGTTCTGATTCTGGAGGTTGCACACCTCGATCAGCGCATGCGGCTTTTCAAATTGCTGAGCGAAAAGACGCTCGTGGTGGATTGTGAGCTCAGCGGCGAGCCCGAGGAACGCGAAGCCGTAGCGGCGCCGATGGCCGTCGAAATGGCTCGCGTGAGCGGGGTTGAATTGGACCGCGCCGCGGCACAGTTGCTCAGCGAAAGCACCAACGCTGATCTCGCGCGGATGCGCACGGAGATCGAGAAGCTGGCCAGCTTCGCCGGCGAGCGCAAGCACATCACGCGCGCCGACGTTGCCGCGATGGTCATCTCCGAGAAGCGCTATACCGTCTGGCAACTCTCGGAGATGCTGGCGAAAGGCGACCGCGCTCGCGCGCTCGCGTTCCTGGAAAGCTTGCTGGATGAAGGCGAGCAGCCGGTGGCAATTGTGGGCGCCATGGCATGGATGTATCGCAAACTGCTCGAAGCGCAAGAGCTGGGGCGCGGCGCGAATGCATGGCAGGCGGCGCGCCAGTTGGGTATGCGGCGCGAAACCGCCGAGATCGCTGTGCGAGAAGCGCAACGCATCCCGCGAGAGCAACTCGCTCTCGGTCTTGCAGCGCTGGCCGAGACGGACAACCAGCTCAAATCCGGTTCCACGGCTCCCAAGGCTGTGATGGAATTTCTGGTCGCGCGGCTGACGGGAGCACGCTCCGCATCAGCCGTTGCGAAAAAATAGGGTAGCTGGATTAGCGTTGCGGCGAGAAGCTAAGCCTTCTTTGCGGCCTTTAGACCGTTGAATGCGCGAGTAAGCCGCGACTTATGCCGGTTTGCCGCATTTCCCTGCAAGATTCCTTTTCCATTGGCGCGATCGAGCGCCGCCAGCGTCGGGGCGAGTAGCTGGCCGGCCGCTTGGGCGTCGCCAGCGGCAAGCGCGGCACGCATGCGCTTGATCATAGTCCTTACGCGAGTGCGTTTGCCACGATTGTTCTCAGCGCGAACGAGCGACTGGCGGGCCCGCTTAAGCACCGATTTCTTCTTTTTCTTGACCTTGGTAGATGTTCCTGCTGGCATTCATTGCTCCTGTCGGATGGATCGCGAAGCCGCTAAAGTAACTGAGCCAATTGGCTTTGTCAAACGCGGCGGGATTCGCTTGCGGCCGGAGCCGGGACGCGCCGCCGCCTGAGGGGGCCTAGCTTATTGATAATGTGTTATTTACAGGTAACTTGAATCAAAGTCGCCGGGTGCGTTATAATCGTTGGCATAGAGTTGTACAATTCCGCCGTAGGAGGCGGCTAGAAGCTTGGCGCTGCGAACCCTCGCCAAGCTCACCCCGATGCGACGCACCTTGCAGGTAGCCGGCAGCGTAGAAGCGCTGTTCGGTACTCTCGACGAAAACCTAAAATTTCTAGAATCGGCCCTGCACGTCACTATAGATCTGCAAAGCGAGCACTTGGTGGTTGAAGGGCAGCGTGACAATGTGGAGCGCGCCTGCCGCATCATCGAGGAATATAACCAGTTCGTGCGCGAAGGGCGGCGTTTCCCCAATGGGGAAGTGAAGTCGCTTCTGCGGCTGGCGGTGGAAGAACCAAACGTGCCGCTCCGGGAGTTGCTGGAACCTAAGGCTGGCGCGCCGCGCAGCGCGACCACCAAGAAGAGCGTCGCCCCGCGCAGCGCTAATCAGCGCCGTTACGTGGAATTGATCGAACGGCACGACATGGTTTTCGCCGTCGGTCCTGGCGGCACCGGAAAGACATACTTGGCCGTGGCTATGGCCGTGTCAGCCCTGCTGACCAAGCGCGTCAACCGGATCATTTTGGCGAGACCCGCGGTGGAAGCTGGCGAACGCCTGGGTTATTTGCCTGGCACGCTGCAGGAGAAGGTGGACCCGTACATGCGTCCTCTCTACGACGCGCTCTATGACATGCTCCATGCGGACAAGCTCGAGCGCTTCCTGGAGAAGGGGATCATCGAAGTCGCGCCCCTGGCCTTCATGCGAGGCCGCACGCTCAACGATTCGTTCGTAATACTCGACGAGGCGCAAAACACGACCTCGGAACAAATGAAAATGTTTCTCACGCGGCTGGGCTTCAACTCGAAAGCTGTTATCACCGGCGACATCACGCAGATTGACCTGCCGTCAAGCCGCCGCTCCGGGTTAATTGAAGCGCTCGAGATCATTGCCAAGATTGAAGACATCGGCACCGTAGCCTTCACCGAGCGCGACGTCGTGCGCCACAACCTCGTGCAACAGATCATTCGCGCCTACGAAGAGCACGACGCGGCGCAACCGAAGCTGGCGCTCCAAAACGCCAAAGTAGACGCAGCGCGCTAGCCAGCAGTCATTCTTCCATGATCCTCAACCGTCAGCGCCGTGTACCCATTCAGCCCGCCGGGCTTTCTCGCTTCCTCGCGCGCGTCCGCCGCGAACTGCAGCTCGGGCGCCGCGAGGTGACGATCTGCCTGATGAACGACGCGGAAATTGCGGGTTTGAACAGCCGCTTCCGCGGAAAACGCAAACCCACTGACGTTCTCTCGTTTCCGGCAGAAGCGTTGAATAGCAATGCCGGGAACGGCCGCCATCGGCCCGCCAAGCGCGCTTCCGGGAATTATCTCGGCGACATCGCCATATCGCCGGCGGCGGCGCGCCGCAACGCACGGCGTTACGGCCGCACACTCGACGAAGAGCTGCGCGTGCTCATGCTTCATGGCGTGCTTCATCTTCTGGGATACGATCACGAAGCCGACGACGGCCAAATGGAGCGCACGGAAGCGCGGCTGCGGCGCCGCCTGGGACTAGCATAGCAGATGATCCAGATTGCACTGCACACCTTCGGAGTGCTGCTCATTGCGGCGTGTTTGACGGTCTTCTCGTATCTCGACCGCATCTACCGCGAGTTGGGGCGCGTCACGACCGGCCGCATCCACGCGCACCTAGATGTATTTGAGGCCGAGGTCGAGCCGCGCATTCACCTGCCGCGACGGCGCGCCGCGCTCGGGTTCTCTCTTCTGACCAGACTGTGGCTTGCGCTGATCGCGGTCGAAACGGCGCGCGGCGTCGTCTACTTTGTTCCCGAGCGGGTAAATGCCTTCGCCGAGATGGTGCTCTTTCTGCTCGCGGAAATCTTGCTGGCGATGCATTTTCTGCCGGACTTGCTTCTCGCGCGCACCACGGGACGCTGGCTGCGCCCGCTCGCGCCGGTCCTGCGCGGCCTGCTCTGGTTTATCTGGCCGCTGCGCGCGGCGGTCGAGCTGGCCAGTTCGCTTACGCGGATATCCGATGAGGATGAAACTGTGGAGCAGGCCGAGCGCCGCAGCGATCAGGAAGGCATTGAGGCGCTCGTCGAGGCAGCGCAGGAAGAGGGCATCCTCGAGGACGATGAGGCCGAGTTGATCGAGCAGCTCGTCGAGTTCGGCGACAAGCGCGTCAGCGAAGTGATGACGCCCCGTCCAGATATGGTCGCAATCTCGGGTGACGCTTCACTCGAAGATTTGCGCCTCTTGGTGGTCGAGAAGAAATTCTCGCGCATACCGGTTTTTGGCGAGTCTCTGGACGACATTCTCGGCATCGCTTATGCGCGCGATTTGCTCGAGATTCCCGACAACGAGGCGCGCCAGCGGAAAGTCGCTGAGCTGATTCGCCCGGCTGTCTTCGTGCCCGAATCCAAACACGGCTCCGAGCTCCTGAAGGAAATGCAGCGCCGCAACCAGCAAATGGCGATCGCCGTGGATGAGCACGGCCTGGTCGCGGGCGTGGTGACGGCGGAGGATCTTGTCGAAGAGATTGTCGGCGAAATCGGCGAGGAAGATCGGCCGCTCGCGCCGGATGTCGTCCGCGAAAACGATGGCAGCCTGATCCTGCGTGGCAGTCTTTCTGTGGAAAAGCTGCAGGAGCTGTTTGGCCTGGAGCTCGATTCCGAAGGCTCCGAATCCGCCACGACTGTCGCCGGGCTGCTCAATCAAATTGCCGGCCACGTGCCGAAGGCCGGCGAGAAGATTGACTTCAATGGCTTGAGCTTTTCGGTTCTCGAGGCGAACCAACGCAAGGTCCTTCGCCTTCGCGCGCAACGCCACGCCGCCGCGATTTCCGCGCCGCAAGCTTCCTGAGTTACGCAGCAAAGCTTCTTGCTGGGGGACCGGTGTCTCCGATCCACTTTGGAAAGGCAAATCGCGCGCTCGTGTGATACAAGAGCGACGCTGTCCCCATACATTTCAAGGTGGCGCGGAGGCGAAGATGCGGCATTGTGGCTCGCTGGAGAGTGGTCGTGGGATTTGTGGCGCTTGCGGCTGGTGCAGCGTTTGCGCAGACGCCTGATCAAAATGCCGCCAAGCAGGAGGTAGACCTCACCTGGGCGGTAAAGATTCCTTTACGTGACGGCGTCAAGCTCAATGCCACGCTCTACCGCCCGCACGCAGCCGGTCCGGTGCCCGCAATCTTTACGCTGACCCCCTATATCGGTGACACCTACCATCCGCGCGCGATGTATTTCGCCCAGCATGGCTACGTTTATTTGCTGGTGGATGTCCGCGGGCGCGGCAATTCTGGCGGCGAGTTCGAGCCTTTTGCGAACGAGGGGCACGACGGCTACGACGTGGTGGAGTGGATCGCCAAGCAGCCTTGGTGCAATGGCAAGGTGACGATGTGGGGCGGTTCGTATGCCGGATTCGATCAATGGTCCACGCTGAAGGAGTTTCCGCCGCACTTGGCGACCATCGTTCCGGCAGCCGCGGCGCATCCCGGCGTGGACTTTCCCGCTTTCGAAAATATCCGCACGCTCTACCTGATGCAGTGGCTCACTTTCACGAGCGGCGTCACTGGCAACGATCATCTTTTCGGCGAAGGCGACTTCTGGGCACTCAAAGGATATGGATATCTATCGCGACCATCTTGCATCGGTATGAAGTTTGTTCAGATCGAGCATGCTCGCGGGGCCGAAGTGTAGACCGCCAACGTCGGGGTTTGGCGTGCGCGCGTACCGGCATGATCCCAGGGACCGATGATCAGATAGTGCTTGGCGATGGCGTCAGGCGAGCCGTCCTTCATGTGCCGCTGGTAATACGTCATCGCGCCGGCCTGATCGCCATCGTAATCGCCGGTGATTGTAAGGATCGGGATGCTGATGCGGCGATAGTCCTCGGGCTTAGGCACCATGGCGCTGAAATACGCGTCGGGCGTGGGATGCGCGAGCCACTTCTGAAAGACCGGCGAGGGATTGCCAACGATGCGATCAAGCCCGCTGGTACGGCTGGACGATGAAGGACGGCCCGAAGCCGGAGTTCCTGAAAAAGCGCGTCGCTTATTACGTTACCGGCGCAGACGAATGGAAGTACGCGGATAGCCTTGAGAGCATCGCAAACGGCAAGCGCACGCTCTATCTTTCGTCCAATGGCTTCGCGGGCGAGGTCTTTAGCTCCGGATCTCTGGTTGATGCTTCCGTGCAGTCCTCGCAACCCGATCACTTTGCCTACGATCCGCTCGATACGCGCCCCGGTGCGCTCGAATCGGAAGTGGATGGATTGGTCAGCCAATCCGATGCATTGAATTTGTTCGGCGCTGGAGTCGTGTACCACAGTGATCCCTTTGCAGAGGCAACCGAAGTCTCCGGCTATGTGAAATTCAGCGTTTGGCTCTCGATGGACGTGCCGGATACGGACCTGGGCGTGAGTCTTTATGAGATCTTGCCGGATGGCCGCAGCGTGGCGCTAACCAGCGACATGAAGCGAGCGCGCTACCGGGAATCGCTGACGGAGGCGAAGCTGGTGACGCCCGGCAAAGTCGAGCGGTATGACTTCACCGGCTTCACGTGGTTTTCACGCCGCATCGCCAAAGGCAGCCGATTGCGAATCGTGTTCTCTGCGGTGAATTCACCCGACGTGGAAAAGAATTACAACAGCGGCGGCCCGGTAGAGAGTGAGACAGGGCGCGATGCGCATACCGCGCACATCACTGTCTATCATGAGGCGGAGCACCCGAGCTCGCTCGAGATTCCGATTGTGAAGTGAAGTCGCCGGCGATGTGCCACAGAACGCGCGTGCGTTGACCCGAGGATCGCAAGCGCAGGGCACAGAGGTGCTAGCTGATCAGCCGCGCGATAAAAAATGCGGCGGCCGCGGCGAGCCCGCCGGTGACGATCGTCTGCAATGCGCCACGCAGCGGCGGAATTCCCAAGAAGCGGCCCTTGATTGCGCCAAACGCCGCCAGGGCCACCAGGGTGATCGCCACCGAATACCACAGAGCCTGCAACACGTTATGCTGGACAAGGTAAGGCGATAGTGGAATCAGCCCCCCGACAATGTAGGAGATCGCGATCGTCAGCGCGCTCTGTCTCGCCCGATTGCGATCCGGCTCTTCCAAGCCAAGCTCGAAGCGCATCATGAAGTCCACCCAGCGCCTCTGGTCGGAAACGATGGCTTGCACCACCGGCTGCATCTGCTCCGGGGTGAGCCCGTATTCGCGGAAGACTTCCTCGACTTCTTCGGTTTCGTGCTCCGGCAGCTCGACGGTCTCCCGGATCTCGCGTTGTAGTTCGGACTCGTAGTGCTCGATGTCCGTTCGCGCGGCGAGATAGCCGCCCAAACCCATGGCAATGGACCCCGCGGCAATTTCCGCGAAGCCGGCCGTGACGACCACGCGTGTGGCGCTCACGCTTGACGACATTGCCGCCGAAAGCCCGGCAGCCAGCGCGAACGGTACCGTTAGGCCATCCGCCATGCCGATCACGACGTCGCGCACAGTTTCCGATGCGCGAAAATGTCTTTCAACGTGCGGGGCATGAGCCATCGCGTTCTCCCTGTGAGGCTTACACGAAATGCTTCTAGCGGAAACAGCTTGAGCTACGGCCCGACAGTCTAGCATGGGAGCGCGCGGTCGCGCGGAAGGCGGCGCGAGCATTCGATGCTGCATCGAGCCGAGCGTGCACAACGCGTGTGGAAGGGCTAAGATATCGAGCGTTCAAAGAACGAAGCGCCCCAACAATGCCCAAGAAAAGCCCAACAGCATTCGCAAAACCGAAGAAAGCAGAGCCGGCCCCGAAGCCCAGGAAATTTCGCTGCGGCTTTGCCGCGATCATCGGACGGCCCAACGTAGGGAAGTCCACGCTGGTGAATCGCCTCGTGGGGCAGAAAGTCTCGATCGTCACCTCGAAACCGCAGACGACACGCAATCGTATTCTAGGCATTGTGAACCGGCCAGACGTGCAGATCGTGCTCATTGACACGCCGGGCCTCCACCAAGCGCGCACAATGCTCGGCCGTCAAATGCTCGGCGAGATCGCGCAAGCCGTCGAAGGGGTGGACGTGCTCGTGCCCATGCTGGACGCCAGCGCGCCTATCGGCGATGGCGACCGCGCTGTGTTCGACCGCGCTGCGAAATTCGCAGGTCCTGCCATTCTGCTGCTCAACAAAGTGGATCGCATGCCAAAGGAAAAGCTCTTGCCGCTGATCGAGAGCTGCATGGGCGTCCGCGATTTTACCGCCATCATCCCGGTTTCGGCGCTGACCGGTGACGGCGCCGAACTCGTGCTGACCAAGATCATCGAGCAGCTTCCCGAGGGCGAGGCTCTCTTTCCGGCGGACCAGTTCACCGATCAGCCGGAGCGCTTTCTGGTTGCCGAGATCGTGCGCGAGAAGGCCATGGCCGCTACGCAAAAGGAAGTGCCGCACGCGGTCGCTGTGCTGGTGGACAACTTCGAGGAGCAGCCTAGGCTGCTGCGCATTCGCGCCACGATTTACGCCGAGCGGGAAGGGCAGAAGGGCATCCTGATCGGCCGGGGCGGCTCCATGCTCAAACACGTGGGCACGGCCGCCCGCCTCGAGTTGGAAAAGCTGCTGGGCATCAAGGTTTTCCTCGAGCTCTACGTGAAGGTGCAGCCGGACTGGCGCGACAATCTGGCCATGGTCCAGCAACTGGATTGGCGGACGCAGCTCGATCAATTGTCGGAAGCGCAGAGCGGCCCGGAGGAAATCACCGGAGAGGAAGAAGAGGAAGCCGAGGACGACATCGGCGGCGAAAGCTAGAAACCATCTGGCCCTGTTGACGTCGCTGGCGGCAGGGAACCCCGGGCTACAAAAGCGATCTGTGGGTTCCTACGGTTCAGCGGGCGAGATTCCCAGCGTTTTCATCTTTCGGTAGAGGTGGCTTCGTTCGAGTCCCAGCGCGGTTGCCGTGTGCGTCATATTCCACTGATTTTCTTCAAGCTTGCGCAGGATAAAGTCCCTCTCATATGCCGTTCGCGCCTCGTGCAGCGTGGAATAAGGCTGCGAAGCGCTGCGCGCGCCGCGAAAATACTCAGGCGGCAAGTGGTGTGGTTCGATGCGCTGCTGTGGACAAACAATCACCAGGCGTTCGATCAGGTTGCGCAGTTCGCGGACGTTCCCCGGCCAGGAATAGCGTTGCAACACTTCAAGGGCGGCCGGAGAAAGCTCGCGCGCACGTTTCCCGTATTCGGCGCTGAATTCGGAGAGGAAATAGCGCGCAAGCAGGGGAACATCTTCCGCATGCTCCCGCAGCGCGGGCACATAGAAAGGGATCACGTTGAGCCGATAAAAAAGGTCTTCGCGGAAAGCTCCCCGGATAATCTCGTCGTCGAGCTTCTTGTTGGTCGCCGCGATCACGCGCACGTCTACAGTGATTGCGGAATTCGATCCCACCGGCTCAAAACGCTGCTGCTCGAGCACCCGCAGCACTTTCGCCTGCGTCTTCATGCTCATATCGCCGACTTCGTCCAGGAATAGGGTGCCGCCATCGGCCTTCTGGAATTTGCCGATCTTGTCCTCCGTGGCGCCCGTGAAGCTGCCTTTGATGTGGCCGAACAGTTCGGATTCAATCAGCTCATCCGGTATCGCGGCGCAATTCACCTCAACGAACGGTCGTTCGCGCCGCAGACTATTGACGTGCAGCGATCGAGCGACAAGTTCTTTGCCGGTGCCGCTCTCTCCGTAGATCAGAACACGGCCACTCGTCGGGGCCGTCAGCGCGATCTGTTGCCGCACCGCCTTCATCGGCACGCTCGTGCCGATCACCTGGTAACGCTGGTCGAGTTCGGCGCGCAGCCGCCGGTTTTCTTGCTCGAGCCGCAGGTGCTCGATGGCGTTCTTCACCACCAAGCTGACTTTTTCGAGAGAAAGCGGCTTCTCAAGAAACTCAAACGCGCCAAGCTTGGTCGCGCGCACTGCCGTTTCAATATTGCCGTGGCCCGAAATCATCACGACCATCGGCCCAGGATCGGTCTCCTGGATGCGCTGCAGAACTTCGAGCCCATCCATGCCCTCGAGCCAGATGTCGAGGAGCACTAGATCCACGGGCTGGCGCGCCATGAATTCGAGGCACTCTTCCCCGGAGTGAACCGCTTCCACTTGGTAGCCGTCTTCGCGAAGGGCGCCCGAAAGCGCTTCGCAGATTCCGTCTTCGTCATCAACAATCAAGATGGCTGGTGCCATGAAAGGAGCTGGCCGCGTGCTCAAACCTCCGCCACCAATGGTACCGCGGCTACTTCCACAGCGGGCAGGCAAATGATGAATCGCGAGCCAACGGGCGAATTATCTTCCACGCGGATCGTGCCGTTGTGTTCGGCAATCACGCGCGAGGCAATCGCCAGGCCAAGGCCCGTGCCGCGATTCTTCGTGGAGAAGTGGGGTAAAAATAGCTTGTCTTTATCCTCGGGCGAAATGCCGCGGCCCGTGTCGCAGACCACGATCTCGAGCATTTCGCCCAGGTGGCTGGCGCGCGTTATCACAGCCAGTTGCTTGGCCACCGAGCCCTCGAGGGCCTCGGCAGCGTTGTCAATCAGGTTCACGATCACGCTGCGAAGCAACTCGCTATCCGCCTTAATCTGCGGCAGACCCCCTGCAAATTCGGTGCGGACGGCGATGCCTTCGAGACGCCCGCGGAAAACGTCCAACGCCTCGGTCACCACTGTGTTCACGTCCGCAGTGGCCAGCCGTGCCTGCGGGAAGCGCACAAACTTCGAGAACTCATCCACAAGCGACTTCATCGTCGAGACTTCGCGCTCGATCTGCGTGGCGCACTCATGCACCAACGACTCGAGATCGGCGTCGCGAGCCGTATCCGGCGCGCCGCGTTCGGAGCGCCGCGCGACGAACCGCTCGAGCCTCTGCGCAGAAAGTTGAATGGGCGTCAACGGGTTCTTGATTTCGTGAGCGATGCGCTGCGCAACCTCCTGCCATGCCGCGGCCTTTTGCGCACGAAGCAAATCGGTGAGATCGTCAATCACAACCACGTAGCCCGAACTGCTCCGCAGCGGCCCGAGCGAGCTCACCGTGACCGCTGCGTGCATCACGCGCCCGCCGGTGTGGATTTCCAGAGCCCGCGAAGCCGTGCCCAAGCGCAGCGACCTCCGCATTAATGCCTGCATTTGCGGATAGGATTCCGCGCCTACGAGGTCTTGCAGCGTGTGCGCCGATAGGGACGCCTGGTTGAACATGGCGGACGCCGGGCGGTTCACCCGAACGACGTTGCCGGACGAATCGAGCGAAATCACACCTGTAGGGATATTCTCCAGAACGGCTTCGAGCACCTTCCGCCGGCGCTCCAGTTCTTGCACGGCGTGTTGCAGACTCTGGGTGAACTCATCAATCTGGCGCCTGCTATCCGCCAATTGCGCGGTCATATCATTGAACGAGCGCACAAGCGTGCCGAACTCGTCCTGGGCCTCAGTCTCCACGCGATAGGCAAAATTGCCGCGGGAGACCTCGCGGGCGCCCTCGGCCAGCGCCTGGATCGGCACGGTGACCTGTTTCGATAGGTAAAGCGCGAGCCAAGTCACAGCGAAGAGGAGCAGCAAAGTAAAGAGAGAGAGAGAGAGCAGCATGTACGTCTTAAAAACTCGATATTGTTGCGACTCTTTGCTGTACTGATCTATCTCCGTACGCAAGGTGGCGTAATTGCTGGCGAAGTCGGGCGGCAGCCGGCGAAGCGCAACCAAAGCTCCATTGCCCACTTTCGCCCTGCCGCCGAAAGCGTAACCGTCGCCGAGAGACCAAAGTTCGGCGCCGCTGGGCAGCGCGTTATCGAAAACCGGCAGCGAGCCTGCCGTCACTGAAATCTCTGAGGCATATGCCGCCACATGTCCGCTGGCGTCAACAGAGAGTAGAGCATCCACGCCCGGCTCAAACCGATGAAGCAGCGCGTGCAACTGATCTTCCGTGGGATTCGTGGCGAGACCCACGCTGCCGGTTTGCGCGTACGCCGTGAGCCGTTCGTGATCGCGGGTTCCAAATTGGTTTACGATGCGCGTGCTGGCGACTGTCGCTTCCTCGAGGGAATGCGGAAACCACCGGCTGAGCGACCGATTGAGCAGGGCGTAGCTGATAAAGAACAAAAAGACCACCGGGAGCAAAGACAGCGCCATCGCTCCCAACACCATTTTCGTTTTGAATTCGGCGCCGAGCTGGCCAGCACGCTTTTCCGCCCACAGGCGCACGAGCATGCGCGTCAACACCAAGCCAAACGCCATCAGCAGGGCAACGATGACCGTGGACACGCCGTATAGCACTACGACGTCCACATCCGCGGAATGGCCGGGCTCGAAAGGCGTCCCAAGCGAGCCAAGCGTGAAAACCGCCGCGACCAACAAAACGACGACGAGCGCAACGACGATCAGCCAGACCCGCTGGCGCCGCTCTTGCGAACTCATGTCGCCGCCCCCACGGAGATCTGCGGCATCAGACTCGGCGCCGGAAGAAACGAGCCGAGCGGGCAATCCGTGCAGAGCGCCCGGCTCGCGCGGCACCACCTCTTGCCGACATTTACGATCAGCGCGTGATACTCGTTGAAGAGTTGCGCATCGGCAGGCAAATGACGCTGAAAGAGCGACTGCATCTCGCCATAGGCGGCGCGCTCGCCAACTAATCCATGCCGCGAGAGCATTCGCCGGGTGTACGCATCCACTACAAAGACGGTGTGTTGCCCGGCATACAGGAGGATCGAATCGGCCGTCTCGGGACCAATGCCGTGCACGGCCAGTAGCTTTCCGCGTAGCGCCGTCGTTGGCATGGCGAACATTCGGACCAGCGATCCGCCATAACTGTTTCGCAGAAAGCTTACAAACGCCTTCAGCTTCTTGGCTTTCTGCCGGAAGTAACCGGAGGAACGAATCAGCCGGGCCGCGGGGACCGCTTCGATCGCCCTAGGCGTGAGCAGTTTCTCGCGCCACAGATTGACGAGCGCCCGTTCGACATTTGACCACGCCGTATTCTGCGTCAGGATCGCACCGACAATCACCTCAAACGGAGTTCTGGCCGGCCACCAGCCCATGGGGCCGAGCGCCGCAGCCATCGCGGAGTAGAGCTCAGTCAGCAGCCGGGCCGGAGACAGGTCTCGCGCGGCATCTGCCACCACGCTTCGGGCGGACAGGGAAACTACACCGTGCGCGCTGGGAGCGGCATCCGGCACTGGCGCAGGCATGTTCATTAGAAACGAAGATAGCCAGTCCCTAACATGCCGTCAAGAAGGCATATGCCGCTGCCGCACACCTGTCCCTTCGGACAGGTGTTTTCAGATTCCTCGAACTGATTCAATAGGCACCAGGCGAGATTTTAGCGGTCCTTTGTGTGCCCTGGCCGCAGGCTACCTGTGGAGTGTGCATGTCGTCCCGTTTGGGCGAAATTTTGATTAAAGAGAGCCTGATTACTTCTGATCAGCTCAAGAAAGCGCTCGACCATCAGAAGCAACACGGCGGCCGCCTGGGCACGTGTCTGATGAAGCTGGGCTTCGTCTCGGACGACGAAATTACGCAAGTGCTTTCCCGCCAATACGGCGTTCCTTCCATAAACCTGAAGTACTACGAGGTGGATTCCGGAGTCATCAAGCTCATTCCGCAAGAGACGGCTGTCCGCTATCAGGTGGTGCCTCTTTCGCGCGTCGGAGCCACCTTGACCATCGCGATGACGGATCCCACGAACGTCTTCGCCATGGACGATATCAAGTTCATGACGGGGTTCAACGTCGAGCCCGTCGTCGCCTCCGAGTCCGACATCAACGAAGCCATTCGCAAGTTCTATGGTGACGCCTCGAGCGTCGAAGAACTCACGAAGGTGATGAAGGACCTTAGCGCCGATGAATCTGCGGCCGATCTCGAGCTGGCCTCCGAAGAAGAGCAACTTGATGCCGCCGCGCTCGAACGAGCGGCCGAAGAAGCCCCCATCATCAAACTGGTGAACCTGATCCTCACCGATGCGGTCAAGCGGGGCGCCAGCGACATCCACATCGAGCCATATGACAAGGAGCTGCGCGTTCGCCTGCGCATAGACGGCATCCTGCAGGCCGTGATGACGCCTCCGCTCAAGCTGAAAGACGCCATCACCAGCCGAGTCAAGATCATGTCCAAGCTGGACATCAGCGAAAAGCGCCTACCGCAAGACGGCCGCATCATGCTGAAGTACCAGCGCGACGGCAAGAAGAAAGAACTCGATTTCCGCGTCTCGACGGTTCCAACGATCTTCGGCGAAAAGATCGTTCTCCGACTCCTCGACAAAGAAAATCTGCGGCTTGACATGACGAAGCTCGGCTTTGAGCCCGAGTCACTCGTCAAGTTCGAGCGCGCCATCCTCAGGCCCTACGGCATGGTGCTGGTTACCGGGCCAACGGGCTCGGGCAAGACCAACACGCTCTATTCCTCGATCTCTCGTCTGAACACGCCGGAAACGAACATCATGACGGCGGAGGACCCGGTCGAGTTCCAACTCTCCGGCGTCAACCAGGTACAGATGAAGGAGCAGATCGGGCTCAACTTTGCCGCTGCGCTTCGCGCCTTTCTGCGGCAAGACCCGAACATCATCCTCGTCGGCGAAATCCGCGACTTCGAGACCGCTGAAATCGCGGTCAAAGCCGCGCTCACGGGCCACCTCGTGCTATCCACACTGCACACGAACGACGCACCCTCCACGATCAGCCGCCTGATGAATATGGGCATTGAGCCTTTCCTTGTGGCGACATCGGTCAACTTGATCGGCGCACAGCGCCTGATTCGCCGCATCTGCGTCGGATGCAAAGAGGCTCTTCAAGTTCCGGAGCAAGCCTTGCTTGACGCCGGGTATACGCCCGAAGAAGCCAAGACCGTAACGCCCTATCACGGCAAAGGCTGCGCCACCTGCAACAACAGCGGCTACAAGGGCCGCGTGGCGCTCTACGAAATCATGGAAATCAATGACGAGCTCCGCGAGCTGATCCTAGTCGGCGCTTCGGCTCTTGAGCTGAAGAAAAAAGCTCTCGATCAGGGAATGCTCACGCTGCGGCGCAGCGGGCTTATCAAAGTCGCCGCAGGAATGGCTACTCTGGAAGAAGTCTTACGGGAAACCGTGCTGTAGAGAAAGGAAAGAAAGTTATGCCGGGAATCACACTTAGCGAACTATTGCAGAAGATGATTGAGATGGGCGGAAGCGATCTGCACATCACCACCAATAGCGCGCCGCGCGTCCGCGTCCACGGCAGGTTGCGCCCGCTAGATATGGGGCCGCTCACCGCCGCGGACACCAAGTCATTGTCCTACAGCGTACTCACCGACGCGCAAAAGCATCGTTTTGAGGAAAACCTCGAGCTGGACTTCTCGTTCGGCTTGAAGAACCTGGCGCGCTTCCGCGGAAATATCTTTCACCAGCGCGGCGCAGTGGCTGCGGTCTTTCGAACGATTCCGTGGGAAATTAAAGGGTTTGACGCGCTCGGGCTACCGGCAGTAGTTAAGGGTCTGTGCGAAAAGCCGCGCGGTCTTGTGCTCGTCACCGGTCCCACGGGTTCGGGCAAATCCACGACGCTCGCGGCGATGCTGGACAAGATCAACTCCGAACGCGAAGAGCACATGATCACGATCGAAGATCCGATCGAGTTCCTGCACAATCACAAGAAGTGTCTGGTCAATCAGCGCGAGGTGCACTCGGACACACATTCCTTCAATAATTCGCTCCGCGCGGCGCTTCGTGAAGATCCTGACGTGGTGTTGATCGGCGAAATGCGCGATCTGGAAACTATCGAGTCTGCCTTGCGCATCGCCGAAACCGGCCACTTGACCTTCGCCACACTGCACACCAACTCCGCGATCTCGACGGTCAATCGTATCGTGGACGTCTTCCCGGCACACCAACAGCCGCAAATCCGCGCGCAGCTTTCGCTCGTGCTCGAAGGAATTCTTTGCCAGTCCCTGCTTCCTCGAGCCGACGGCCGCGGCCGCGTGATGGTCATGGAAGTTCTGATTCCAAATGCCGCCATCCGAAACCTGATTCGCGAAGACAAGATTCACCAGGTTTACTCAGCCATGCAGACCGGAACCTCGCAGAGTGGAATGCAGACCTTCAACCAGAGCCTTGCGACCAACTATTTCAACAAATTGATCAGTTTGGAAATGGCGCTGTCGCGATCGTCGAATCCCGACGAATTGCAGGATATGATCAACCGAGGCGTGGGTGCCTTGCCGACGGCTGGTTCTGGAGTGCGTCGTTAGTATCGGAATCCGTTAAGTAGCTGGGCCATTGTGGAATGAATTCGAGGAGGGTAGCACCATGCCGGTATTTACATATCGCGGAAAGAATCGCTCCGGTGAGAGCGTAAGCGGCGAACAGGTCGCCAACACCAAGGCTGAACTACAGAATCTGCTGCGCCGTCAGCAGATCCAGGTCAGCAAGATGTCAGAGAAGGGGAAAGAATTCAGCCTGCCCACCTTCGGCGGCGGCGTGAAGCCCGAGGAACTGGCCATCTTCACGCGACAGTTCTCGGTGATGATTGATGCCGGTTTGCCTCTCGTGCAGTGCCTCGAGATTCTTGCCGGCCAGCAGGAGAATAAAACGTTTCAGACAGTGCTCACGGGCACGCGAGCCGCGGTCGAAGGCGGCACCACGCTCTCGGCGGCCATGAAGCAGTACGAAAAGGTCTTTGATTCTCTTTACGTCAACATGGTCGAAGCCGGCGAAACGGGCGGCATTTTGGACACCATTCTCCAGCGCCTTTCGTCCTACATCGAGAAAAACGTCAAGCTGAAACGAGCGGTCAAGTCCGCATTGATTTATCCGACGGTGGTGATCTCGGTCGCGGGTGCGGTCATCACGCTCCTGCTGTGGAAGGTCGTCCCGATTTTCGCGACCTTGTTCGTAAGCCTGGCCGTGGCCCTGCCGCTGCCCACTCGAATTGTCATCGGCCTGAGCCATTTTATCGGCAGTATCTTCGGCTTCCTGGCCTTTGTGTTCGTTATCGGCATCGCCATCGGGCTCAAACTCTGGTACGGAACCGAGAAGGGACGCATGGTCATTGACCGCGTGTTGTTGAAGCTGCCCCTGGTCGGAATTCTGCTGCGAAAGATCGCCGTTGCGCGCTTCACCCGGACGCTCGGTACTTTGATCTCGAGCGGTGTTCCCATTCTCGAAGGGCTTGATATTACGGCGCGCTCCTCGGGTAACGCAGTAGTGGAGCTGGCGTTGCAGCGGACCAGAAAACAACTGGAAGCGGGCCGCACATTAGCCGACCCGCTTCGCGAAACCGAAGTCTTTCCGAGCATGGTTACGCAAATGATTGCCGTCGGCGAACAAACCGGCGCCATGGATGCCATGTTGCAAAAGATTGCCGACTTCTATGAGGATGAAGTAGATTCGGCCGTAAAGGATTTGTTGACTGCCTTGGAACCGGTGATGATCGTCTTTCTGGGCGTGATCGTTGGCGGCGTGGTCATCTCCATGTATTTGCCGCTCTTCACGTTGATCGGCAAGCTCTCCGGCCACTAAAGCGGTCGAGTAGGAGCGTTGCGCGTCCGGAGTCCGGTCTAACGCCTGAACTCCGGGCGCGTTTTTTCCGCGCGTGGGCACGGTACGTGTATCGTCCATTCGCGATGAGTCTCGGCCGGCGTATTCAAGCGGCCGTTTATTCCAAATATCTTCTGGCTTCTGTCAACTGAGTGGGCTGACATGCCCGAAATCAAATCGCAGGCACGAACGAGCGAGTGGGTCGGTTGGCTGAATCGCGTCCGTTTTCTGGTCATTTCGCTCCTGCTCGCCATCGCGCTGTGCCTCTGGCAGCTTGGCCTGCTGCGCCTGCCCGCAAAGCCGTTCGCCGCGCTGATCGTCCTTTGGTACACGCTGGGATTCCTCTACGCGATATTGTCGCGCTGGATGAAAGAGGAGGGGTGGCTCGCGCCGGTCGAAATGGTCTGCGACCTGTGGATGATCACCGGACTGGTCTACTTTACGGGCGGCCACGAAAGCTATTTCATTTCGCTCTATCTTCTGGCCATCATTGTCGCCAGCATTTTGTTCTCCCGCAAAGGCACTTTCCTCACCGCAGGATTCAGCTTTGTGCTTCTGGGCGGCATGGTCGAGCTGGTGTTTTACGACCGCCTCCCGCGTACCACCCTGACCACGCCGACCGCGAGCTCGCTGCAAACCTGGGTCTTCATGAATCTCTTTGCATTCATGGCGGTGGCCTACCTCTCGAGCGTTCTGGCGCAAACGCTTCGCCGCAAGGGAGCGGAACTCGAACAGAAAAGCGGCGAGCTGCAAGACCTTCAAGCATTTAATGAAGACATCATCCATTCCATGCGCGGCGGCCTTTTGACCACCGACCTGGAAGGCCACATTCTGCTACTCAACCGGACTGCGGAGGAAATCACCGGCTATCGTTTTACTGACGTTCGAGGCAAGCTGATCCAAACTCTTTGGCCTGGTTTCTGGTCGCCGGGGCGCCCGAATGCCGATCCAAATCGCATTCCGCGCCACGAGATTGATTTTCCGACGGGAGACGGCCAGCAGCGCTTTCTGGGAATTTCGGCCTCGCCACTGCGTACGCGCAACAAGGAAACGACCGGATACGTCTTCAACTTCCAAGACCTGACGGATTTGCGCAGGTTGGAAGAGGAAGTTGAGACTCAGGATCGCATGGCCGCGCTGGGGCGCTTTTCTGCGGCGATCGCCCACGAGATTCGCCAGCCGCTGACGGCGATCGCCGGCGCGGTCAAGGAACTGGCGCGCCTGGCGCCATTGGAAGAGGATGAACGCCATCTGGTCGGCATCGTCGGCCGCGAATCCGAAAGGCTAAACCAGCTCATCACGGAGTTCTTGAATTATTCGCGGGAGACTACTTATGAGTTCTACGAAGCCGACATTTCAGGCATCCTGGACGAGACGCTGACTTTGCTGGCGAAGCATCCCGTACTCGACGGTAAGTACCGTATCGAAAAGAAACTTGGCGCGCAACCGGTGCGCGCCCGCGTGGACCCCAATCGTATCAAGCAGGTTTTCTGGAATTTGTGCGACAACGCGCTTCGCGCCATGCCCGGTGGCGGCACGCTGACGGTCTGCCTCGAGACCGCGCCTTTCCTGGTGCGCATTCGCTTTCGCGACACCGGCGCGGGCCTCGATCCAAAACAGCGCGAAAAGATTTTCGAGCCTTTGCAGTCCGGCTTCAAGGGCGGCACGGGCTTGGGGCTGGCGATCGTTTATCAGATCGTGCAAGCGCATAGCGGGCGCATCAGCGTTGCCTCGGAAAAAGATCGCGGCGCTGAGTTTACCGTCGAGCTACCGCGCGTAGCCTGATGCGCAGCATGAAACGCGCGCAAACATAGCCTTTGCGACGCGGCTCAATACATTGGAAGATTGCATTTACCGGGAAACCTTAAGAAATGGCTCACCTGCTCATTGTTGATGACGAGCGCTCCATCTGCGAATTGCTCGAAATCACCTTCCGCAAAGAAGGGCATCGCGTCGAGGTTGCTTCGAGCGGTGAAGCGGCGCGCCGCCGTATTGAATCGCAGATATTCGACATCATCATCTCCGATATCCGCATGCCGGCCTCGAGCGGCGTCGAACTGCTCAAGTTCGTTCGCGAGACTTCGCCATCCACGGTTTTTCTGCTGATCACGGGCGTACCCACGGTGGAAACGGCGATTGCGGCCGTGAACGCGGGCGCGGATCGCTACGTGATCAAAGACCACAACTTGGTGGACCAGTTGCGCCGGGCCGTGGATCAAGTCACCGAATCGCTCAAGCTCAAGAAAGAAGCGGGCATTTTGCGCAGGGAGGTGCGACGGCTCTCTGGACAAGACAATTTTATCGGCCACAGCCCCAAGATGCGCGCGATCTTTGACCTGATCCACACCGTGGGGCCGCAACAAAGCCGCGTCTTGATCACGGGAGAAAGCGGTACTGGTAAGGAGTTGGTTGCGCGCGCCATTCACGAGCAGAGCCAGCATGCGCAGGCGCCTTTTGTCACGATTGATTGCGGCGCGTTTCCCGAAACCCTGCTCGAATCCGAGCTCTTCGGCTATGTGAAAGGCGCCTTTACGGGCGCCAACGAGAACCGCCAGGGCCTGTTTCAGGCAGCCCACGGCGGCACACTCTTCATGGACGAAATCGGCAATATGCCGATGAGCATGCAGGTAAAGCTTTACCGCGTGCTGCAGGAGGGGAAGGTCAGGCCCCTGGGCAGCACCCAGGAAATTGACGTGGACGTGCGGATCATCGCCGCGACAAACAAGGATCTGGAAAAGGAAATCGCCGAGGGCCGGTTCCGTGACGATCTCTACTACCGCCTGAGCGTGATTCCCATCCAACTGCCCCCACTGCGTGAGCGCCGCGAAGACATCCCCTTGATGGCCCGCGTATTTCTCGAACGCTTTTATAAGTCCATGGACAAGGCTGTCAGGAGCATTGCACCCGATGCAATGCGCTTGCTTGAGGCTTACGATTGGCCCGGCAATGTTCGCGAACTGGAAAATACCATCGAGCGCGCCGTTGCGCTGGAGTCCGGCCACGAGATCAGCGCCAACGTCCTACCAGAAAAGATCTTCCGGGCCGCCCAGGCCAGCGCTTTGAGCGCGGCGGCGAGCAATGGCGCCTCGCTGATTCCGGAAGGCGGTATAGACCTCGAGCAGCACCTGCAGGCCATCGAGAAAGGTTATTTGATTGAAGCGCTACGCAAGTCCGACGGTGTTGGCACTCACGCGGCCGACTTGTTGAAGGTAAGCTACCGCTCGTTCCGCCATTACTCCAAGAAGTACAATCTCTAACGGCTGAGTACGGTTTCTTTCCTGGTGAGGAACGCGCCGTTAGCCGGCGCGGGCCGCCAAGTCTTGGGCAGACTTCGCCCGGAATGCTGGTTGCTTCGCCGGTGACAAACCATGCGCTACGGCGGTGAAAGCTGCTCCGATGCTGAAGCTTGCGAGCACGCACAGAATCGGATCAATCGGATGGCGGTAACGCGCCGAAGTATGCGTCACATAGTAGATGACCGGGTAAACCACAGGAAAGACCGCAAAAAGCCACGCCTCGCGGCGCTCTCGCCGAAATAGCAGCAACACTCCGACCATGGACAACAGTGAAAGCAAGATGTTTGTGCCGAGCGTGAGTTGCCCCTGCCAGCCGAGAAAACGCCAGATATCAGGGATGGGCTCGGACGTGCCGGTCCAGTTGTCCATAAAGCGGTGCCAGAGGAACCTCATCTCATCGCGGGGATGGGACGCGATGAATTGCACCGCCTCATGCTGTTTGGCTTGCATGTAGGCGATTTCGCCCATCTGAACAAATTTTTCGCGTTCGGGAGGGTAGCCATCAGGATGCAACCACCGCGCCAGCGTATCTGTGACTTGGGAATTGTTTCCGAGCCAGAGTTCCAGCCCGAAGTTTGACCGCATCGGGATCAGCTTGTGAAACGTCAGGTAATTCCGCGCAGTCCAAGGTATGCAACCCATCGTGATGAGCAGGGCCGCCACCGCCGGCAATTTCAGCCAGTGTCCGTTTTCCTTGCGCAATTGCGACCCCAGCCAGAGCAGTAAGAAGGGCAGAACGGAAAGAATCGCGGGGTTCAACATCAGTCCGAAGGCCCAAAGCAAACCATAAGCCGCCCAGTCTCGCGTGCGCTTCGATTCACGTACCGCGAGAGTGGCCCACACGATCAAACCAACCACGAGTGTGGAAAGGCACGTGTCCCACACCCAGGAAAGGGGCATAATGATCGCCACGGGACAGAGCGCCCAGATCCATGCTGCGATCGCTCCAGTTGCCAGCCCCCCCAAGCGCTTGCCAATAAAAAAAACCGGCACGCAGGCCAATGTAGAAAACAGGCAGTCTATGGTGACAATCACCAAGAATGACGTATAGGTGTAAATCCCGAAGAGTTTGAACACGCCTGCAAGCAGGTAGGGAAATACTGGGGTGAGCCACGCGGTCGGTCCGGTATCCACGCCACTCAGCGGCGAGCTGAATCCCTTTCCCAATACGATCGAACGCGCGATATGCCCAGTCTCGTAGCCGTAGGGAATATCAAAGAAGGGCGTAGGTGCGTGGTGATTTGCCATCCAGAGACATCCCACACGCACGGCAAACGCCACCACGATGATGAGTGAAAGGGAAGTCGCGGCCACATTCAGAATCGCCTTGATCGGATTCTCTCGCACCAGGTCCCTCTTAAGTTCTCGCATTGCGCGCGCAACGCTGCATTCTTAGGACAACTACTTCCGTGCGTGCACACAAACGCATTGCGGCTGTTGCAACCGCAATGCCCGCAGGCTCTATGGTGGGCTAATCACGCGAATAATTCATGAGTTATGCCGCAAATGTGTCCTAAGAGTTGCGTTTGCGCCACTGGCCGACGATTTATCGCGGGGTGACGATGCCAGCCGAAATGGCGTGGTCCCACAACCAGACTCTCTGCCCCGCCACGTCCTTTAAGTTAAGACAATTTTCGGCGTTCACCTCTGACACAATTTGTCACAAGGCCAAGCCCCGGTGTGCCTTTCCAAGGCTCGGCCACTGCTGGCCTCTGGGGGTTAGCAGCTAAACGGCTCATTTACAGTTAGATACAGGGCTAACAGAAACGAAAACGGGACAGGTGCAGGATTGGCACATTAGATGCTCTTAACCTAGCTGACTCCCCCACGGGACTCACAACTAGGAGAGAAACCGAATGCGCAATAAGCAAAAAGGCTTTTCGCTAATCGAGTTGCTCATCGTCGTGGCCATTATTCTGATTATCGCCGCGATCGCGATTCCGAACTTGCTGCGCGCGCGTATTTCCGCCAACGAAGCTTCGGCGGTCGCTTCGCTGCGCACGATGAACACGGCTTGCATCAGTTACGATACCTCGTACGGCGCGTTCCCGCCAGCGCAGGCTGACATGGGTCCGATCACAGGCGGCGGCACTACTCCAACTTCCACCGAAGCGGATTTGCTGGATAGCGTGCTCGCAGTGACGGCAGCGACGGCCGTCGGCAAGAGCGGCTATGTCATCATCTATGCCGCCGTTGGTGGTGCGCCGGCTGCTTCGTATACGATCAATGCTGATCCTGTCCTGCAGAACTCGACTGGCGTCCGTCATTTCTTCACTGACCAGTCGGCCGTGCTTCGCGCGAATCCCAGCGCCCCCGCTTTGGTTGGAGATTCGCCCCTGTAGTAAACTACCTTTCCCCCCAAAGGTAGACCGGGGCGGATGCCAAAAGCATCCGCCCCCTTTTCATTTTAACTGGCAATTTGCGGTGTGACCGCGAGCCATAAATTGTCATGATCTTCCCTTACAACAGTGTCTGGCGCCTTGTTTCATCCTGAACCCGCCTCCCAACCTATTGTGCTGGCGGCACATTGACGCGACGACGCGCGGCAAATGAGAACAATTTAATAGGGCTACCCTTTTGCGCAACCAATAGTGAATACTCGCGAGGCGAGTTTCAGAAGAGGACAAATGAAATCCAAACAAAAGGGGTTTTCCCTAATCGAGCTGTTGATCGTCGTGGCGATCATTCTGATCATCGCCGCGATCGCGATTCCAAACTTGCTGCGCGCGCGTATTTCCGCCAACGAAGCTTCGGCGGTCGCTTCGCTGCGTACGATGAATACGGCTTGCATCTCTTACAATTCCGACTATGGCCAGTACCCACCGCTTCAAACGAGTATGGGCCCGGCAAACGGCGGCACGCCACTTTACACCGAAGCCGACTTGCTCGATTCCGTGCTGGGAGTAGCCGGTGCCGTCAAGAGCGGCTACACGATCGCCTATCTGGTGTCCGGTTCCACACCGTATAGCGCTTACAAAATAAACGGCGATCCGGTGACCCAACACCAGACCGGTATACGCCACTTCTTCACCGATCAGTCCGCCGTGCTCCGCGCCAACCCGACTGCAGTAGCCACGGTCTCCGACTCACCCTTGTAGAAAACAACGTTACCCACAAAGAAAGCACTCGGGGCGGACCACCAGGCGTCCGCCCCATTTGTTTGCTCGATATAGGCAGTTTCTGCCTAGAAGCTATTGCACAACCCTCCGCAATACGATCATGAAGCAGGCGATATGAAAGAAGGCACCGTAGATCGTGAGCGAGCGGTCGTAGCGCACGACCAAGCGCCGGAAGTTACCGAGCC
>Ga0182024_10001347_pt1 | contig 63767 bp, 64 predicted proteins | sample P32metaG_FD_120480 | JGI IMG/M metagenome (GOLD analysis project Ga0182024, IMG submission 120480) | Permafrost microbial communities from Stordalen Mire, Sweden - P3-2 metaG (Illumina Assembly) | ecosystem: Environmental > Terrestrial > Soil > Wetlands > Permafrost | place: Sweden: Stordalen...
CGCGTAGGTGGAAAACTTGTAGCCGCGGCGGTACTCGAATTTTTCCACCGCCTTCATCAGGCCCATGTTGCCTTCCTGGATCAGGTCGAGGAAGGAGAGGCCGCGATTGGTGTATTTCTTGGCAATGGAAATGACGAGGCGCAGATTGGCCTCGACCATTTCGGTCTTCGCTTTGTGGGCCTTGCGAAGCCATTCGACGAGGTGATGATGGTCCTCGTGGAAGCGGGCCAGCGGCATGCGGACCAACTGTTCGACGTCCTGGAGCTTTTGCTCGAGTTCCGAGACATGCGAGGCGTGCTCGCGGCTCTTGCTGCGCGACTTGGAAAGCTTTTCCAGCGAGCGCTCCGCTTCGACAAGCTCATGGTGGTGATGCTCGCAAACGATGACGAATTCCTCGGTGACCTTCTGCTTGTAATAGAAGCGGATGAAGAGCTTCTGCAGCGCGACGTCGGTCTTCGCGAATTCCTTTTCGGCCTTGGCCAGAGGGTTCGCGTGGCCCCGCGCCTTGACGACTTTGGCGTAGGCATGGTCGGCCTTTTGATTGGCGCCTTCGACGCTACGAACGAGCGCCTTGAGCGTGGAGAGATACTTGTCGCGGCTGTCGATCTTCTTGTCCTGAATGACGCGGTCAAACCGTTCGCGGCCCTGCTCAAGTTTGCGGGCGAGATTCAAATACTCGCGCGCGGTGAAGCCAAAACGGTTCAGGTGCTTCTGCACCATGCTCTCGGCGTCCTCGATGCGCTTGGAAATTTCGACCTCCTGCTCGCGGGTGAGGAGCGGCACCTGGCCCATCTGCTTGAGATACATCCGGACGGGGTCGTCCAAAATATCGAGCTTGGCATCGGTCTTCTCCTCGTCGGAAAGCTCTTCCTCGGCTCCGGCGGCGGTCTGCTTGTAACGGTCGACCTCGGAGGAGTCGATGACGTCGATCTCGAGGTTGCGCAGAAACATGATGATCGCTTCGAGTTCCTCGGGATTGTTAACGCTCTCGGGAATTGCCTCATTGAGGTCGTCCCAGGTTAAATAGCCCTGGTCCTTGGCCAGCTTGACGAGATCGCGCAGGCGTTCCTGGCGTTCCGGTTGACCGGTCCACACCGCCTGGACTCCCTTGGCGTCCTTTTCGTGCGTGTCCGTGATCGACTTCGACGGCGAGGCCACCGACGGCGTTCCGTCAGCCTTGCGGCCATTTTTATGACCGTTTTTATGACCATTCTTCAGGTCAATTTTCTCGCTCTTTTTCTGGCCGTTCTTGGACGGCTTCACTGAGGCGGTCGTTGCCTTGTGGGCGGGTGCGGTTTGGCGATGGCTCTTGGTGGATGCTTTCGGAGTAATGGATCGGCTCGATTTGGGCATAATTCGTTGGGGAAACGGTGGAAGACGTGGAACTTAGTAGTCTCCTTCACAGAATGCCCGTGGTCAAGGAACAATTTTAAACTTATAAGAACTATCTTTGGCAGTGAAGAAGAGATATTTTGGGTGGCCCGGACTACTTGTTGTCCGGGCGCGCGGAGCGCGCAGGAAGCGACTCAGTAAGATTGGGTGATCTTCACCCCAGCATCTTCGCCAAGCTCATAAAACCGAGCCGAACTCCAAGCCCAATCAAGGATGGTCAAAACCAGCCCCGCCACAACCGGGTTGTCATGCATATAATCCAATTTTTCAAGGTACTTTTCATCTGACTCCAAATTGAAATCATAGAATTTTGCCTGCCAGATGGGGCAATCGTCAGGGCAAAGATCGTGGTACTTCGTGAGCTCTTGCGCGTAGAACCGCTTGATTCGATAGGAACTTGTCTTCTTCCAAGCTTGAAGAAAAGAGGCGATGGTAACCTCGGGAGCAACGGAAAGAATGGCGTCAACGTGGTTGGGCATGACGACAAAGCCGTGACAGGACGCTTGATGAGTTGCCAGGCAAGTTTGCAAAACCTCCACAACAATGGTTCGCGTCCGCTCCGGGGCCAGAAATTGGCGCCTTTGGTAGGTGGAGAAAGTTACGAAATGAAACTCTCCCGGCAGGTCAATGACTTGGCGTTTGGGCATATGATCGCTTCCTGTCGCCTGCGGCGACCCGGACAACAAGTAGTCCGGGCCACCCAATCAAGTCACGGCTCCAAATCGGGGAATTGCCGCCGGATGGTCTGGATTTCCATGAGATACTTCATTCTTTCTTCCACTGAAAGCTCGTTTGATTTGACGGCGAGGTTGAGCATCTGGAACCGCTGCTGCTTCCAGCGCTTTTCAAAATTACGCACGAGCTTGTCGGCATAAGCCTCCACTGTGGCTTCTGTGGGAACGGGCGTGGGATGAAAGAGGAGGCCGGACAGGTAATCCCGCGTCCGGTCATCGCATTCCTCCAGGAACTGCATCGCATTCTCCCAGGCATCGTGCGCGTGGGCGTCGAGCAACTGCAAGAGCGCCTCCGCGCCGCCGAGACCTTCCACCCAGGCGTGATTAAGTTGGCGACTGACCTGCGGAACGATCTCCGGATTCGTCAAGAGAAGCGAAAGCAGGGCTTCGACCAACTTATCTGCCTGGATCGGCTCCTGCGGCTCGGGTTGCGCGGCTGCGGATTCCCCCTCCCCTTCTCCCGCTCCCGTTGCAGAAGGATAGTTGCGTTGCTGCGCTTCAGCGCGGCGTATCTGCGCTTCGGCCTTGCGAACCTCTTCTTCGAGAACCGAGCGCGGGACCTGAAGCCGCCGCGCGACGTCGAGCAGAAAGCCCTCGCGCTGGACGGCATTCGGAATCTTCGCGATGACCTGCGCCATTTTCGCCGCCACGGCGCCGCGTCCGCGCGGGCTGGCGACGTCCTCCTGCTCGCAGGCGGTATCGAGCAGGTGACGGGTGTAATCCTTCGCCTCGCGCAGGATCGTTTCAAAGACGGCGACCGGCTGCTTGCGCAGAAGACTGTCGGGGTCCTCGCCCTGCGGGATGCGCGCGATGCGGACTTGCAGGTCTTCCTTGAGCAGGACGTCGATGGTTCGTTGCGCGGCGGCCTGCCCGGCACGGTCGGCGTCGAAGCAAATGACGACCTCCTTCGCGATCCGCTTCAGAATGCGCGCGTGGGGATCGGTGAAAGCCGTGCCCTGCGGTGCAACGACGTTGCGGATGCCGTGCTGCCAGCAGCGCATGAGATCGATCTGCCCCTCGCAGAGAATGGCGCTGCCCGCCTCGATGATGGGCCGCTTCGTCTTGTTCAGGCCGAAGAGAATGCGGCTCTTCACGAAGATCGGCGTCTCGGGCGAGTTGACATACTTTTGCGCCTTCGCTTCGGGATCGAGCAGCCGTCCGCTGAAAGCGACGACCTCGCCCGCGTCGTTGTGAATCGGGATCATCAGCCGTCCCCGAAAGAAGTCGTAGGTCGTGCCCCGGTCGTTCGTGGCGATGAGCTTGCCCGTTTCGAGCGCCTCCTGACTATAGCCTTTTTGGCGCGCCCACTTCATCGTGGCATCGAAGCTGTCGGGCGCATAGCCGAGGCCAAACTCCTCCACAAGCGAGTCGGGAAAATCGCGGCTCTTGAGATATTTCCTAGCCGGTTCCGCGGCGGGATCGGTCTTGAGCAATTTCTGCCACCAGGTTGCGACGGCGGCATAAAGCGCGTGCAATTCCTCGCGCCGGCTGCGGGCTTGCGGATCCTGCGGGCCGCCTTCGGGGATGACGATGCCCGAACGCTGGGCGAGACGCCGGATCGCTTCCGGGAAAGTCATGTTTTCCATGAGCATGAGAAACTTGAAGACGTCGCCGCCGTGGCCGCTGCTGAAGCACTTGAACATTTGCCGGGCGGGATCGACGTAAAACGAAGGCGTCTTCTCCTTGTTGAAGGGGCTGAGCGCCTTGAACTTCGCGCCCGATTTTTTCAGCGGCACGTAGCCGCCGATGACATCGACGATGTCGCTGGCATGGCGCACCTGTTCGACGATTTCGGGTGGGATGATGCCGGCCATGGAAAAGGGACTCTACAACATCTGATCTCCGCTGCCTACCCGCCGGTTTTTCGGGTAAACTTCTTTATCATTGCTGGAGCATTGTAGCGATGATAAGAGCATTCGTGGTTTGCATAAAAAAGCGTCTGTTTATTTTAAGCTTTTTTTTAATAGCTGCCCTGGCCTCTTCAGGAAATCTACTTTCCCAGACGACTAGCGGTGGAAGTCCGGACAATTTCAGTTTTTTGCATTTTACCTATCTCCCGGATTCGAGCGCAAAGCCGGAGCCCGAGGGATTTAAGTGGAAGGCTTATCCCGCGATGGAAGGGGATGATCCGACAGCTTTTATCCGCGGTCTACCGGTTTATTTTAATTTTCACACCGGCAAGACGGTTCACTTCACTGTCGATTCGACGAAACCGCTCACGAAGCTGACCTACACGGGCGTCGCCTTCAAAACTTTTTCCATCGAAATTCAAGATTTGAGCGGCAAGCACATTACCGGCGCTGGACCATTCACCTACGGTAACATGGAAAATACAATCGAGGTTCCGTTGCCAAACATTTCGCACTTTGAAGTCACCGTCAACGACCACAGCAGTAGTTGGATTTTGATCGAAAAGATGGGCTTCGATGTTGAAGGCGCGCCACCCGAAGCGGCCACCGCTTCCGTGCCGCTGAATTCGAATAGTCCCAACGAGCTCCCCGCCCCCGCGGGGCAGTTAACCGAGGACCAAGCCCGGGCCGTCGTGCTCATCAAGGGCGACAATGCCGAGGGCACCGGGTTTCTGGTCAAAATGCCGGACGGACCGGTGGTCGTGACGAATATCCATGTGATCTCGAACAACCCTAATCTCAAGATTACACCCAACACCGGTGCGCCCATCACGATTCTCTCCTACAAAGGCGCGACCGATCGCGATTTGGCGATGATCGCCATCAAGGACGATGGTTCCTTCAGCTATCTCACTCTGGCCACCGACATCAGCGGCACCGTGCAACCGGGCGATGAAGTCATCACCCCCGGCAACAGCGAGGGGGGCGAGGTCATGCTGAACACTTCCGGAAAGGTGCTCGGCATCGGGCCGAATCGGATCGAATTCGACAACCCGGTTTACCACGGCAACAGCGGCGGACCGGTCTTTCACGTTAAAACCGGCAAGGTCATCGGTGTCGTCACCGAAGCGATCAAAGTCGATACGTCAGATGAGATCGACAAAACCTCCTTCGCCAGCCACCGCTCGGCCATCCACGGTGCCATGCGCTATTTTGGCCTGCGAGTCGACACCGTCCCACAATGGGAGCCCTATGACTGGAACCATCTCCAAAGCGAAACCATGTTCCTCGACCAATTTGATAAACAGAGCCGTTGTCTGGCCTCATACCTGATCGCCGTTAATTCTGCCGACAAAAAGCCCCATAAAAAGAAAAAAGCCGGGAATGAAGACAAAGACGACCCCGACGCGAATCTCTATCTGACAGACGAAAAAATCGTCAAAGCCCTTCGCATCCTCAACGAACAAATTTCTGGCGCAGATACGGCGCAGCAACTGGACGCGGTCACGCAATTCGTCTCTACGCTCACGGATATCGCCGATACCGACATGGCCGCGATCCAGAACCTGGGCAATTTCTATACGTTCGACCAACAGCAGGCCAAGGATGAAATCGCCTATCGCAAGGCGATAAAAACCGAGCTGAATTCCATGGGTGACAACGTCGGGTGGCTCGACTCGTTGCCGCGAACGAATAATTAGCCCCGTTCTCAGCGATCCGATCTCGTAAAGAAGCGGACATAGGCTTCCACACTGATGTAGAGAATAAAGAAAAGCGCCGTGATCCAAAACGTGGCCGGATAGCCCGTGACGCAATCGAGCAAAATGCCGATCCAAACCGCCGTCACGCCCAATGCCACGGAAGTAAAAATGCCCGTCCAAAAGGAGCGGCAGAGCCGCAGGGCAATTCCCGCCGGAGCGATGACGAGCGTGAAAACCAGGAGTATGCCCACGATTTGACTGGCCAGTGTGACCGAGATTGCCAGTACGGTCATGAACGCCATGGAAAGGCTGGGCAGCGACAAACCCCGCGCTTCCGCCAGACGCGGTTGCGTGCTGGCAAAGAGAAGCTTGCGCGAGAAAACCGCGAGCCCAGCCAGACTCAACAGCGACAGCACGACCATCTGCGTGATTTGATTTCCGGAGACTCCAAAAATATCGCCAAAAAGAATGGCCTTCGCCTGTCCCGCAAAACTGGAATAGAGACTGAGAAATAACGTGCCCAAACCGAGGGACATGGAGAGAACCATGCCGATGGCCAGATCGTTGCGGTGCACTTTGTCTCCGGCCGCGCCCATGAACAGGCCGGAACCAACGGTGAGCAGCAACATGCCTTCGAGGGAACTCAACCCCAGAACAGCCGCGCCCGCCGCGCCGGCAAATCCGATATGGGCCAAAGCATGGGCGGCAAACCCGGCGTTTCGTACGATGACAAAATAGCCGACAATGGCTCCCAGAATCGCAGCCAGCGTTCCCGCGATGAGCGCGTTCTGGACAAACTCGTAGTTGAGGTAATTTGTGAGAGTGTTAATCATCGTGGTCATGGTGGTGGTCGCATTCCGATTCCGCCACGTTGCCTTCCGCCGAAATCACAAAAACGCGGTTTTCAACACGCACGACTTCGATCTCAAACCCGTAGAGTTTGGAAAGAGAAGCCGACGTGACCACGTCGTCGAGCTTACCCAAAACGGCTCCCCCTCCGGCCATGTAAAGCACCCGGTCCATGACTTGCATGAGCGGGTTCATATCGTGCGCCACGAAAAGAATGGTCGTCTGGGTGAGGCGTTTCACCCGCGCCACGCATTCAATCAGGAGCGCCTGATTCTTCGGATCAAGGCTGGCCAGCGGTTCGTCGAGAACCAGAATCCTCGGATCGCCCAAAAGAGCCTGGGCCAGCATCACGCGCTGGCGCTCGCCACCGGAGAGCACGGAAAAAGGACGCTTGGCGTAACGAGCGGCATCCGTCACCTCCAACACGCGGTCGACTTCCTGCTTGGATTCCTTGGAGGTCCACGGAATGCCCCACCGATCGCCGTGACAGGCGGCTTCCACCAAGGTGCGCGCGCTCAGCGCCGTCGAGTCGAATCCGCCATGGCCCTGCGGCATATAACCGATTTGACGGGCCGTCTGGCCTGGCGCCAACCCAAGTATTTTGATCCATCCCCGGGTCGGCGGCAACGTACCGATGATCGCGCGCACGAGGGTCGTCTTGCCCGCCCCGTTCGGCCCGAAAATTCCGATAAACTCGCCCTCGTCGATCGTTGCGTTGACACCGGACAAAATCGGATTGCCACCCAGCGTGATGCTGAGGTCGGAGATTTGCAGGGCGGGCGTCATGATTGGGCTATTGGCTTTTAGCACCAAGAGCCGCTTGAACGCCATCCAACTCGTGCAGCATCCAGCCGACATAGTTTTTTTCGTCGGGTGGCTGCGTCTCCGTCACCCCCACCACGGGAATCCCCGATGCCTTGGCGATTTTTTGCAGGCGATCTGTCGTTGGATCAGTCACCTGGCTGTTGTAAAAGAGAATTTTGGCCTGCTTCGACGTCAGGCTCTTTTCAAAAGCGGCAGTCTCGTCCGCGGTCGGCTCGGCGTCGTTCATGATCTTGATCTGGAAATCGTAGTTGAGCATTTTAAAGCCGAGCGCATCGGCCATATACCCGAACACCGGCTCGGTTGCGGTGACCTCCAGTCCCGCCGAAGCGCTTCTTATTGCCGCGATTTTATCCAGCTCGAGCTTCATCGAGGCGTTAAAGTCATCCAGTCGCTTTTGATAAGCGCCGGCCTGGGCGGGATTGATTTTCCCCAGCACGTCCACCAGCCTCGCGCCCAAAGCAGGCATCGTTTTCGGGTCGTACCAGATATGCGGATTATCTCCATCCTTCGCGCCAATCAGATCGGCAACATTAATCACCACGCGACCCGGTTTTCCGCTGGTTCCGAGCAGCTTGTCCATCCACGGGTCGTAACTGATTCCGCTATAGATCACGATGTCGGCATCGGCCACCGCTTTGGCCGTATCGGCGTTGGTCGTAAATTCGTGGGGATCCTGATTGGGATTCGTGAGGATGCTCGTCACGGTCGCGCCATCTCCGGCGATTTGCCCGGCGACTCCACCGTAAAAATTTTCCGCGGCGACAATCTTCAGTTCGTTCGCGGGAGCGGCCGGAGACGTCAGCCAAAGGCCGGTGATACAGATAACGGACAGGAATGTTTTCATGAAGCAGGAATTCATTTTTTTACGCAAGACGCAACTAATTTGCAAATACATTCTGCAAATAAGTTGCGTCATCAATAAGGACGCCTTAACCCCCAACGGACTAGCCATAACCGCCGAAATCACGCTCGCTGCCATTGACATTCAGGCAAATGTTTGTTCTGACAAACTTTAGTAGTTGACAGCCATCTCCTTTGTCGGCACAACATCCCAAGTATGAGCCAAACCACTTCGCCCCATCCCGTGTGGCGGCGAACCGTCGGCGAAGTCTCCCTACCGGAAGTTCACCGCAGCGTCGGTGTCCCCCTCGTCGGGGCCTCTTTCTGGAAGAAAATGGCCGCCTTTTCCGGTCCCGGTTACATCGTCGCGGTCGGCTACATGGACCCCGGCAATTGGGCGACCGATTTGCAGGGCGGCGCTCAATTCGGCTTTCTTCTCCTGAGCGTCGTCATGATTTCCAATTTCATGGCAATCCTGCTCCAACACCTTTGTATCAAGCTTGGTATCGCCACGGGGCGCGACCTGGCGCAGGCGTGCCGGGACCATTATCCGATGCCGGTGGTCTGGTTTCTCTGGATTTTGTGCGAGATCGCCATTGCCGCCTGCGATCTGGCCGAGGTGGTCGGTTCGGCGATCGGGCTTCAGTTGCTCTTCGGCATTCCGCTGGTCTGGGGTTGTCTGATTATGTGCGCGGACGTGCTGGCCGTGCTTTATTTGCAAAACAAGGGGTTCCGTTACATCGAGGCGCTCGTCGTCACCTTGATCGCCACCATCGGCATCTGTTTTGCGGCTGAACTGTTTTGGGTCAAGCCCAGCCTGACCGGCGTCATGCTCGGCTTTGTCCCCAGTATGAATATCGTGAAGGACCCCCAAATGCTTTATGTCGCCATCGGCATTATCGGGGCCACGGTAATGCCCCACAACCTTTACCTTCACTCCTCGATTGTGCAGACCCGCAATTTTGAGCGGACTCCGGACGGAAAACGGGAGGCGATCAAGTTCGCCAGCATCGATTCGGCCACGGCGCTCATGTTCGCCCTCTTCATCAATGCGGCCATCCTGATCCTGGCGGCGGCGGCCTTTCACTGGTCGGGCCATGCGGACGTGGCCGAAATTCAGGACGCCTATAAACTCCTCAGTCCTATTCTTGGAGTGGGAGTAGCCAGCATCATCTTTGCCTTTGCCCTGCTCGCTTCCGGACAAAACTCGACCCTCACCGGGACGCTGGCCGGACAGATCGTCATGGAAGGGTTTCTCAACATCCGGCTGACTCCCTGGCTCCGCCGCCTGGTGACCCGAGGCCTCGCCGTCATCCCTGCCGTCGGGATCATGTGGTACTACGGCGAAAGCAGGGCCACCGACTTGCTGGTCGCCAGTCAGGTCGTGCTCAGCATGCAACTCGGCTTTGCCATCTGGCCGCTCATGCGCTTCACCGATGATAAAACCAAGATGGGCGAATTTGCCAATCGCTCCTGGCTCAAAATCCTCGGCTGGACGACCGTCGCCCTCATCATCGTGCTCAACGTCTGGCTGATCTTCACCACCGTGGCGCCCGATTCTGTCCAGGATCCCCTCTTTAAATTCCTCGGCTGGCCTATTCCGGCTCCCTAATTAACGAAGGCCCTCATGTATAAAAAAATTCTCATCCCCCTGGAAAATAGCGCGGCGGATCAGGCCATCCTCGAGCACATCCGGCTCCTGGCCAAGATGCACGGGTCAAGCCTCCTGCTCATGCATGTCGCCGATGGCTGGGTCGCGCGCAATTACGAGCAACTCAAACTCGCGGAAAGCGAGGAAATGAAAACCGACCGCGCCTATCTGGCCAGCGTCGCCAAGACCTTGCAGGAGGAGGGCTTTGAGGTAAGCCATGTGCTGGCGATGGGCGAACCTTCCGACGAAATCGTCAAATTCACCCGCAAGCATAAGGTCGATCTCATCGCCATGTCGACCCACGGGCACCGCTTCATCAGCGACCTCCTCTACGGCAGCACGGCGGACAAAGTTCGGCATCTCGTCGATGTGCCCGTGCTTCTGCTTAAAGCCAGGCCCTAAATTGGGTCCATGGTTGCGCACCAGCGGATGCAGCATTAGTCTCTCACCATGACACCCCTCGAACGCGCCCATTACGTCCGCGATCATGTGCCCGCCGAGGGACTCTTCGCGGAGAAGACGTGGCGCATCGCCCCGCAGGCTTTCGCGCTCAGCCCGGCGCACACGGAACTGCTCGAAAAGCTCGGCATCGTCCTGCACCACTTTAATACCGCGTGCAATTTGCTCTATCGCCAGAGCGCGTCCGGCAACGCGCATCCCTGGGTCGCGCCGCTGCTCGACGCGGGCAAGCCCCCGGAACTCATCGCTCTTTCGCGCCACGAAAAGGTCAAAGGCCAGGTGACCGCCGTGATTCGTCCCGACCTGATTCTCACCGAGGAGGCCTTCGCGCTGAGTGAACTCGATTCCGTACCGGGCGGCATCGGCCTCACCGCGTGGCTCGGGGAAACTTACTCCGCGCTCGGCGAAAACGTCCTCGGCGGCGCGGACGGCATGCGCAAGGGATTTGAAAGCATCCTCAACGGCGGCGAAGTGCTCATCTCCGAGGAAAGCGCCGCCTATCGGCCCGAGATGGAATGGCTCCTCGGCAAGGAACGCGTGCGTTCGGTTGAGGATTACACGCCGAGCGGCAAACCGGCTTATCGCTTCTTCGAGGCGTTCGATTATCCGAAGCTCACGAAATTTGCGGAAGCGTGGCAGCCGGGCCAGCCGCTCACCCCACCGCTCAAACCCTACCTCGAGGAAAAACTGTGGCTCGCGCTTTTCTGGTCGCGGCCGCTTCAGGAATTCTGGCGGCAGGAGATCGGCGAGAAGGGACAAAAGCTGCTCCAGCGAATCATCCCCTATTCATGGGTGCTCGACCCGACGCCGCTCCCGCCCCACGCGGTCATACCCGAACTCGGCATCCAGTCATGGCAGGAGCTGGAACGCTTCAGCCAGAAGCAGCGCGACCTCGTCCTGAAAATCTCCGGCTTCTCGCCCAACGCCTGGGGTGCGCGCGGCGTTTACGTCGGTTCCGACATGTCCGCCGAGGAATGGGCCGGGCAGGTGCGCACCGCGCTCGCCGAATTTTCCGAACATCCGCGCGTGCTGCAACGCTTCGTCAAAGGCTCCCTCGCGAAGCAGGATTACGCCGCCGAGAACGATGAAATCGTCACGCTCAACGGCCGCGCCCGTGTCTGCCCCTACTACTTCGTCGTCAACGACCGCGTCACGCTCGGCGGCGTGCTTGTCACTCTCGTCCCCGCGGACAAGAAACTGATCCACGGAATGCGCGACGCGATTCTGAGTCCGGCGATTGCCCAACTTATTGCTGAATAACGGTCGTCCGCGTCACCTGATCGGGCGGTTGGGAATCAGGATCGGGATTCGGCGTCGGATTGGTGCGCGGCGTGTTGTTGATGTTCGAGTTGTCCTTGGTACTCGTGGCCTCAGGCGTACCGGGAATCGGGCGATCATCGTTGTCTGACGCGCAACTGCAGAGCGCGACGGTGGTGCCGACAACCAAAAGCGGCAAATAGAGATTTATTTTCATGAGTAAGGTAATGGCAGCGGCCATGCCAAGCAACGGCACCTTCCGCACCCTTCTCTCTTGGAAGAGCTTACCGATCTGTTTCTTGCGAAACCTCTTGCGTTTTGCACACCTTCGCGTTGAAAAAGCACGCTCGCAAGTGAGCTCAGGACGACAAATTAGAAAGTGAAAGCTTCCCCTCACCCGCGTCGAGTTCGGCCTGCGCGCCTTGCGGCACGATGATCTGCTCGGGGAAATGGCCGATGGGCGCGCCGGAGACGCACGGTACGCCGATCCGTTCCGCTTCGCGTTGCAGGCAGGCGGTGATGCGGGCCTGCTCGGCGGAATCGTCGTGATCGAACTGGCCGATAACGAGGCCGCCGATTTGCGAAAGAATCCCGGCCAAGCGCAGGTGGGTGAACATCCCATCGATGCGATAAGCCTTCTCGCATGTGTCTTCCAAAAACAGAATCGCATTCCGGAAGTCGGGCGCGTAGGGCGTGCCGATGAGCCGGAGCAGGCAGGTCATGTTGCCGCCGAGAAGCTGGCCTTTCGCGCGGCCCGGCAAGATGGTTTTGACATTCGCACCGTGTGGATCGTTCCGGGAAAATAAGACTTCTGAACCGTCGCCCAGAGGTCGACGGCTACCTTCCATCAACATCTGCCGGCACACCGCGATATTTCCCTCCGTGAAAGCGCTCGAGGCGTTCGATCCATGAAACGTCACCAGCCCCGCCTTGACCAGGATCGCCAGGTGCATCGCCGTGATGTCACTATAGCCGACGAGCGGCTTCGGATTCGCCCGGATCGCGGCGTAATCGAGCAGCGGCAAAATCCGGCACGAACCGTACCCGCCGCGCAACGCGAAGATTCCCTTCACCTCGGGATCGGCAAAGAATGCGTTGATATCCGCCGCGCGTTCCTCGTCGCTGCCCGCAAGGTAGCCGTCACGCTTTCGCAGATTTTTTCCCGGTTTGATCTTGAATCCCTGCGCGGTGAACCGGACAATCGCCTCGTCGATAACTTCCGGTTTGTCCGGTGGGCTTGCGGGAGCGGCGATGCCGATGGTGTCGCCAATAGCGAGCCGTGGAGGAAAGATGAGCGTTAGTTGCATGGCTACAACATCCCCCGCTCGCGGAAATCGCCCATGTTGCCGGGCGCCGAGGCAGAGATCATATCGACCATGAACTTGAGCAGGCAGACCTCCCAGCCGTCGTCCACTCCCGTCAGCAGCGCGGTCAGCGGCTCGTTCTTGAGTTGCAATTCGGCCTTGAGCTTGCCGGCCACATTTTCGAGCGACTCGTGGACATCGTAGGAACGGATGTCCGATTTGCTCACGCGAAACCCGTACTTCAAAAACGCGAAACGTCCCGCCTGCGCGCTGATCTGCTCGGCGAATTTCTGCCCCTGGTCGCCGAAACCTTCCAGAAACAACCCGGCGATGTTTTGCGGCGTGATGATCTGCGGCCGCTCGGCGTGAATATGCCCCTCGCGCACGCGGGAAAGATTCACCTTGTCCATTTCTTCCGTCACCAGGAAATAGTTGAAAAGCGACGTGCCAAACGTGTCGAGCCGCTTCGTCGGCGCGAGCAGAACGCGCGTGTTCTCCAGCGCATAGGTAAAATCATCAGGGGAAAGCATCCGCAACAAAATGTCACAACTTGGCTTCGTACACAATAGAACCTGTGAACCTGTGTGCTGGCGGGTGGATATTCCATTTATCGCAATTGAAGCCCTGGAACTCATTGCAGGAGCTTTACCCGCCGCCCCAAACAACCTACTCTTCACGCATGGCAAAGTCTTCACCCGGCGATAATAAGCCCCTCGATAAAATTTCCTCTCCGATCACACCTCCCGCCGAGAACCAACCGGCGGCAGCCATCCCCGAGAAAAAAACTCGCCGCAAAACCACCGCAAAAAAGAAGCCCGCGGAACCCAAGCCTGCCGCCAGGGAAGATTCGCGCCCCGTCTCCCCCCAAGCGCGCGTCCGCATTGCATTGGCCTCACAATCAGCCGCCAAAGCCGGCAAGGCCATGCTGACGTCCGAGGCCAAGGCAAAAAAACCGGTATCAACTTCCGGCGTTTCCCATAAACGCATTCTGTTCATCACCTCCGAATGCACGCCCCTGGCGCAGACAGGCGGCTTGGGCGACATGGCCTCCGGCTTGAGCAAGGCGCTCAAGAAACGGGGTCACGACGTGCGCATCGTCATGCCCCTTTATCAGAGCATCGACCGGGCGAAACATGGCATTACCTACTCCCGCTCGTGCTGCGTCCATTTTGGCAAGGGCGAGGAAGTCTGGGCCGGCATTTTCGAAGGCAAACTCGACGGCGAAGTCCCCATCTGGTTCATCGACTACGCCCGCTATTTCGACCGGCCCTACATCTACGACGACCAGGAAGACAGCTTCCGCTTCGGCGTCCTGAGCAAAGCCGCGCTGCAAGTCTGCAAGGACACCGCATGGATCCCCCATGTCGCCCATGTCCACGACTGGATGACCTCGATGTCCGCCGTCTTTCTTAAAACCTGGGACCGCGTGCTCTCGCCGCTCTCCCACACCGCCAGCGTGCTCACCATTCACAACATCGGGTACCAGGGCAAATTCAGCCCCGCGGTCCTTCCCTTCTACGGATTGGGCGGCGACTACATGTCTCCCGACCGGTTTGAAGATTTCGGAATGGTCAATCTCCTCAAGGCCGGCATTCAATACGCCGACGCCGTCACCACCGTTTCGCCGACTTATGCCAACGAGATTCGCGGCCCGATCGGCGGCATGGGCCTGGCCCCCTATCTGGTCAACCGTTCGGAGCATGTTTCCGGCATCGTCAATGGCGTCGACACCACGCTTTGGAATCCCGCCACGGACAAATATCTTCCCGCCCGCTACAGCCGCGACAATATGGCGGGCAAAGCCGTTTGCAAACAGGCGCTTCAGGAACGCTTCGGACTGACCGTCGATCCCAAGATCCCGCTCTTCGGCATCGTCTCCCGATTTGCCCCCCAAAAGGGTTTCGACCTCATCCGCGGCGCCCTGCCCCAAGCCCTGCGGGACATGATCATGCAGGTCGTGGTCCTCGGCACGGGCGATCCGTTCACCGAAAACTTCTTTCGCTGGCTGCATGGAGCTTTTCCGAAAAGCGCGAACGTCCACATCGGATTCGTTCCGGAACTCGCCCACCTCATCGAAGCCGGCAGCGACTTCTTCCTCATGCCCTCGCTTTATGAGCCCTGCGGCCTCAACCAAATGTACTCGTCCCTCTACGGCACGCTGCCGATCGTCCGCGCCACCGGCGGCCTGGATGACACGGTGGAAAACTATAATGAAGCCGCCGGCACAGGCACCGGATTCAAATTCTGGGAGATTTCGGGTCGCGCGCTCTTCTACACCATCGGGTGGGGTGTTTCCACCTGGTTCGACCGCCCGCAACACTACGCGGCGATGCAGCAGCGAGGCATGGCAAAGGATTTCACCTGGGAATCCTCGGCACGCCAATACGAGAACGTGTACGAACACGCCCTGGCGCATCGCGCCGCTCTGTAGCCCGTAGCCACGCTCGTGAGAGCGTGGCCTGGGGTTATTCCTCCACCGCCGAGAAACGTGTTCCCACGGCGGCTGCTTTTCCGCTGCCCTCCGCAGAAGCGAAGGACGGCGGCGGTTGCAAGCAACCGCCGCCGCAACGAAACTTAATTAAGCCTTCAGATGACCCGAGACGTACTTGTTCATCTCGAACATCGTGACCGACTTCTTGCCGTCAAAGATTGCTTTGAGGGTCTCATCAGCATTGATCTGCGTCCTCACTTTTTTGTCCTGAAGACCGTTCTTTTTGATATAGACCCAGAGCTTGGAAACAATCTCTGTGCGGGGAAGCGGCTTGGAGCCGACGACTGCCGCCAGTTTGTCATCCGGAGTCACGGGTTTAAGGAAGGCTGCGTTAGGTTTACGTTTGGTGGTTTTCTTGGGTGCTTTAGTTGCCATGGGTTGTTGCTAGCGAGTCGCGCCTCGGTGGAAAAGCTTTTTTCTCCTCTCAAAAGCGCTTTTTTTCACAATTTTTTTACCCCCGAAGTCGACGTTGAAACTTTTTCTTAATAAGCGTATAGTTGGAGAGCGATGAAAATAGCCCGTTACCTGCCGGCAGTCATGCTCGGGCTCTTCGCAATTACGAAAGGGGCAAGCGCCGACCCCGCGCCCCCTGATTCCTCGTCCTCCGATCCGACGGTCGACAATCCTTATACCCAAACTGATCCTGACGGCGTTCCGCTAACGGTCACGCACCCTGAAGCCATGCAACTCACCCAGGAGCAAATCGACGCCATTAACAAACAACAGGCGCAGGCGGAACTCGATAAAAATTGGCTCTTGCGCGACTACGAACAACAACTGAAAGCGCATGCCGCCAAATCCTCGGAAGAGCAGGACACGAATCTTTATTATCAACTCAGCTCGAACAAGGACCTGGCCAAGCTCGCGGGCCTGCCCTCGCTTGGTTCAGACAGTGCGGACAGCACGACCGCTTACCAAGCGAGCGCAATCCGCGCCAACCCCGGCTCGATTACGTTGCGCCCCGATGGTTCTTCAGCAGCCAAGAGCGGTTCTCTGTCGCACGGCGATCTCTTCAAACCTCTGGTCATACCCTTGAGCGCACCGGATGCCGAAGGCCTCCACAATTTTTACTCCACACAGCCCGGCTCGCTTGCTCCGTCATTTTTCGGCAACAGTCATCACCCCCCCCCGGCGCCCAAGCCGGATCAATCCCTGGACTCCTCGGACATGGAAACGCCGGGTATGGTCGCTGCCGAAAAGAATCCGGATATGACTCTCGACCTTCCTGGTGAATCGATCGAACAGACCAAGACGCATGAGGACAACAACGCCAAGCTTGAACTTTCGCTCCCAATGGATGCAACTCAACTGCACAAACAGCAGTCGACCGCATTGAATATTCCGGGCGTCCCGAATCCCGCTCAACCCGCTACGGCTGCTACAACGCCCCCCATCCCAACAGTTCCGATCGAAGACCCGAACGCTCCCCTGCCCGTCAGCAAGGAGCAACCAATCAACCCGGTCCGGGAGCCCATCGCCAATCCGTTCGATATTCTCGACCGCTAATGATCAGCTTTGTCCCGGCATGGGCGGCGGGATTGGAGGTGCACCAGCGGGAGTTCCACCGCCTTGAACCGCCTGGCCGGCGGTGAGAAATTGAGTCAGCCCGTCGCCGCGCAAATTAGGCGGAATCAGCGTCACATTCACATTACCCTCGAGCATCCTCTGATTCTCCAAAATCTCGAACATCACCTCCGCCACCTCTTTGTCCTGGGCAATCGTATGGAGCGCGCTCCCGACAATAAACGGACGCATCGCCGCGGCCTTGGCAAACTCAACCGCCGCCTGCCGTTCCGCCGTGCTGGTAATGAGATTGACCTGGTTGGTCCCGTCCTGCCGGATCGCCGACGTCACCTGCCGGAGACGATTCACCACCTTCTCCTCGATCTGCTGGATCATGCTCGCATCGCGAAAATGAACTTTTCGCACATAAACCGTGCCAAGCGAATAGCCCCAATCCTTCGACTTGTCGCTCACTTCATCGCGAACCAGAGTGCTCATTGAATGGCGGTCTTCCAGCATGTTCGCCAATTTCAGGTTGCTCAAATTGCGCACCGTGGCGTTGCTCACATTGGCCCGCAATGAACCGCGCGGATCGGCGTTCTTGAAAAGATAAGCCACCGGATCGCTGATCCACATCTCGTACCAGACCCCGATTCCCATGGGCGCGCCTTCCTCCGAATTGACCGGCTGGCTGCGGAGATATTCCTGGTCCAGACGCAAATCAACCACGCGCACATCGCCGAACATATTCACGAAAAGGGCCCGCCAGCTCAGGGCCGTGGCAAAGGGAAAGTGAAGCCCCGGCTCGTCCAGGATCAATCTTACCTTGCCGAAAAGCACATACACCAGGCACTGCCGCTCTTCCACAATGATGTAGAAACCGAAAAAACGGAGGAAGGCCAAAATCGTCGGCACGACCATGAAGCAGCCGACAAAAACCACCAGCGACGAGATCGAGATCGTTCCCACACTGGTCACGAGGTCTGTCATTTTTTCATCTCCAGAATAATGTGAGAGGCCCGGGCATAGAGGGCCAGACGGATATTCCGCAAGTAAAGCGGCAGCGCCTCAGGACCGTTCTTGCGCAGGTCGGCCAGTTGCGCCGCCAGCCAATTCAGCGGCTCGACCTCCGCCTGCGCGTTGAGGGTCTCGATCTGCACCGCGCGCTTCGATTGCACGATGCGCATGTCCGCCGAAGCCTGGGCCACGCTGATATCCGAGGAAACCTGGTTGTGCGCCGTATTGATCGCGGCCAGCGCCGACTCGACTTCCGGCGGCGGGTCGATGCTCGTGATTAGCGCCGCGTCCAGACGAATTCCGTACCGCGCGGCCGAGGATGCGCACTCTGTGTCCATCTGTTCGTTGAGCGCGCGCAGGTTCTTGCGCAGATCATTGATCGAAATGCCCTGCACCACCGCGGGCTCGACGCTGCTGCCGCCCGGCACGACCGACTCGGTCACCACGGCCATCGGTGGCGCGTCGAAATTCGCGATCCGCTCGCGCAAAATCGAAACGAAATAACCCATCACATGCGCGATCGGATTTTTCACCGCAAAAAGAGTCGCGTAGAGATTCCGCTCGGAAATCGTGTAGCGCAACTGCCCGGTCAGGCCCGTATTCAACTGGTCCTTCGTCACCGCTTCCAGAATCTGGTTGTTGTTATTCGCGCTCGCGCTCTCCGGATCGAACGCAATATTCAGCGTCTGCGTTGCCACGGTGATTTTATAAACGCGCTGCCACGGCAGCTTGAAATAGGGACCACCCGCGCCAATCACGCGCAGTTGCGGATAGGCGTAGCGCTGCTTCTCCACGTCGGTCAGCGACTCCGAGATCGGGTCCTCCAGCGTGGTGCCGCCCAGACGTTCGGCGCGGCCAAAAGTGGTGATCACCGCCCGCTCGTTCTGGTCCACCGTGTAAATGCCGGTCAGAATCGCCCGGACGATGAAGTAAGCGAGAAATCCGAGAAGCGCTCCAAAAATAATCTCACCCATGCCGGTTGCTTACCCCGCTGCTTCGCCAGCGACAAGCTTTAATGAGCGCGCCGATTAGGAAAGAAATAGTTCAGCCGGCACCCGAAATCGCAAAGCCAGCCTTTTGACGTGCTCAATCGTCAGGTTCCGTTCTCCATTCAAGATTCTCACTCCAAGACTGCGGTCGACGCCAAGCAGCCGGGACAAGTCAGTAGCCGAGATCCCGTTTTCTTCCATCAGATGCTTGAGAAGCGACCGCCCTCGTTTAGCAGGTAAACCGGGAAGATGCGCCGATTCGTAGGCTTCGATAAACAAGGCGAGAGCCTCAAAGTAATCCTCTTGATCCCGGGTTAAGTTATGACCCGCCAAAGCATCCAAAATCTCCAACGCATTCCCGTAATCAATCTTGTCGTGAATGGGGCGAAGCATATGAAGGGAAAGCAGTCCCTGGTAATTCCTGGGCATGTCTTTGAAAATGAGTTTGGTCTTCATAGTTCTTTTTTCCATTTGTCTTTGCTGTATTCGGCGTGAGTCAGAAAGCGCAGGGTATAAACGATTCCACGGTTATAATGGATGGCCACGATGAGTCGAAAGTCATTGCCACAGACGTTAAACACCACGACGTTGCTTCCGCTGTCCACCGTTACCGTATCGGCTGACGGATAGCTCGCCCGCACCTCCTGAATGTTTTTCCATTGGACCTCTTTGATAATCGCGCACCAGTTTTCAATCCACTTCCTGGCTTTGGGATGCTTCTTAGCCGCCTCGACCAAGAACGGAATCTTGATGATGCGCACGATGACAATTTGTCATCAATTGTCCAATTCGTCAACTCGAACCGACACATCGCCCCACACTGCGACCGTATCAGCGGCGAAAATTTTCTCGAGCGCCTCGCGGGCGTTTTCTTGGGTCAGCGGAAAAATCTCCATCTCAGCGGTGTTTGCCGGCAATGACTCCACGATTTTCGCCAGCTTGCCGGCGGGGAAATCCTCGATGACCAGATGCAGGATGCGGCGCGGATTGGGGATGTTCTCACTCATAAACGAATCAGGTAATCATGGGAGCACACGAGCTCGGCGGTTTTTACCACGGGAATGATCTCATATTTCCACGGCGAACCCTCGAGCGCTTTCAGATCGGTGAACGAATCCTCCACGTAAATCGGGCGCGGCGACTCAGCCACGAGCGGCAGGTAACGCGTGAAATTATCCTCATCCACCAATTCGTCCGCATATTCCTGAAGGCTATAACCCGCGACCGGCCCGCGCAGGAGCAGCGTCACGTCGGTCTTCTGCCAAACGCCGATTCCCGCCGCGATCCGGATCGCCTCGGCCGGACGCGCGCTGGTGCGCGGATCGGTTTCGATGATGACAAGCGTTTTGGGAAGTGACATGGCGGAGAAATTAAAATGAAACAAACCGGTCCGTGCTTCCCACCACGTCGGCCAGCACGGTCAGCCCGGACCACGCCGCCGAATCATCCACCGGGATATGCCGCCGATGCGCTCCGTAAGCGCAGCCGAAGAGACTCGCGCCGCGCGCCTTGAGCGCCTGCACTTCAGGCGCCGCCACCGAGCGCACCCCTTCATCCACACAATATAAGTAGACGCGGACGCCACCCTCGATCGCCGCATTCATCAACGCCAGCGCCGGACGAAAATTCGGATGTGCCGGGGCCGTCGTCAGCAAAACGCCCAACTTTTTGCCCGCAAGCTCGTTGCCTTTAAGCTCAGGCATGCGCGTTCAAATTCACCTGGGCGATGACCAGCCCCTCCGCCACCAGCATCACCGGAATTTCGTCCCGGATCGGATAGGCAATGGCCCGATCCACCCGGATCAGGGCGCCTTCCACCGGCTGGTCCACCGGGTTTCCTCCCGCCGTCCGCACGCGCCCTTCTCGGATCGCCTCGTTGAGCAGAGTGATTTCGCCGGGCGACGCCAGCGTTACATCCTGGTGGGTCTCAGGACAAACCAACAGGGCGAGAAGTTCCGCATTGAGCATAGCTTTTGAGTTTTAGACAGGATTAACAAGATTTACAAGATTGGGGAAACTGCGAATTAGACATGAGAAACATGAAGGACATGAAAAACTGATTTACGAAACGAAAGGCTTCCTCTTCATGTGCCTCATGTTCCTCCTGTCTAAAATCAGTCTGCCTTCCAATCCTGTTAATCTTGTTAATCCTGTCTAAAATTCAGTTTCTGCCGTCCGCAGGACTTGGGATTGCATAATGAGCCAATATCGGCTCAATTATCTTAATCGTGGTTTACAAATCCCTACTTCTCTTCGGTGCTCCGGGATCCGGCAAAGGAACCCAAGGCAAAATTCTCGGCACCATCCCCGGCTTTTATCATTGCGCCTGCGGCGATGTCTTTCGCTCGGTCGATGTGCGTTCCGACTTTGGCAAAGCCTTCCTTCATTATTCGAGCAAAGGCCAGCTCGTCCCGGACGACGTCAGCATTGGGCTTTGGTCGGCGCAGATCGACTCGATGGTAAACACCGGTCGATTCAAGCCCGACATCGATTTCCTCGTGCTCGACGGCATTCCCCGCAATTGCAACCAGGCCAAGATCCTGGAGTCCAAGCTCGATGTGCGCCGTGTTTTTCATCTCACCTGTTCCGATAAAACCAAAATTTACGACCGCCTGAAACGCCGGGCCCTCAAAGACAACCGGCTCGACGACATCAACGAAGATGTGATCGCGCGCCGACTGAAGGTCTACGAGGAGGAAACGAAGCCCGTCCTCGAATTCTACGGCCCCAAGCTGATCACCCACGTCAACGCCGACCAGTGGCCCTACCAAGTCCTTAGGGATATCCTCAACGACATCGAGCACTTCCAGAAAACTCCGGTCGATTAAGTTCATGCGCGCCATTTTCCTCGGCACGGCGGACGGGCACACCAGCGCACGCCGCGAACATTCCGGGATTCTCATCCAAACCCGGGAAACCAGCCTGCTCCTCGATTGCGGCGCCGCCGCCGCCCGATTCCTGCTCCACAAAAAAATCGAGCCCGACGTTCCCGAAATTCTGTGGATCAGCCACATGCACAGCGACCATAACGGCCAGGTCTCCTCGCTCATCCAATCTCTTTGGCTACGCACCCGCCGCGCGCCCCTGCATATCTTCGGCCCGGCGGAAGTCATATCCCACATGAAGGACTGGCTGGAAAAGTGCCTCCTCTTCCCCGAACTTATCGGCTTCCCCATTCACTGGCACCCCATTAAGCCAGGCAAACCCTTCGTCCATGGCCCTTTTACCCTCACGGCCTTTGCCACCCAGCATCTCGCCAGCCTGGCCAGCCACTTCAAACGCGCCTATCCCAAGACCTGCTTTGACTGTTACGGCCTCCTCCTCCAATACAATGGACGTCGTTATGTCTATTCCGCCGACCTGGCACATCCCGTCGAACTCACTCCCGCCCTGAAGGATGGGAAAATCACCGCCCTGCTCTGTGAACTGACCCACTTCCCCGAACGGGAGCTCTTTCATGAAGTAGCTAAATATTCTGTACAGTCCGTGTGGATAACCCATTATCCCGATCACTTGGTGCGCCGGGAAGCCGAAATCAAGCTCATCGCGCGGGAAGAGAAATTTCGAGGCGAAGTACATTTAATGCACGACAGAGTTGCCCATGAGATTTAAGTGGGTCTATATTGCAATTGTTACAAAGAGATTCCAACCCGGAGCATCGAATGACCGACACACTGACCAGGCCCACATTGCCCACCTTTAGCTGGATTGGTCACCTCAAACAGGATGATCGGGAATTGTTGAGTTCCTATGGCGAGTTTTTTCCCGGCCATCCGGGCAACATCATCATTGAGGAAGGCGCCATGCAGACGGAAGTCTTCGTCGTCATCAGCGGCAAACTCGAAGTACGCGCCAAGCAGGACGACGGCACGGAACTCTTGCTGGCCCAGATCGGTCCGGGCGAGACTCTCGGAGAAATCAGCCTCTTCAATCCCGGGCCGGCCGCCGCCACGGTCACCGCGGCCGAATTCAGTCAACTCTGGCGCATCGCCGATGCCGACTTGATTCATTTCATGGAGGAAAACCCCGGCGCGGGCAACGTCCTTCTGCGCACCCTGGCCTCGATTCTTGCCCAGCGCCTGCGCCAGATGAATCCCAGGGCCTTCGGATTGAGCACCTACGCCGTGGTCGATTCCCCCGAATTGGAACAGCAAGCCCCGGCATCGGCAATCGAACCTGAGAAACCGCCGACTCCTGCCGCAACTCCCCTCCCACCACCGCCACCCAGCGAACAAATTAAAAGAGTCTCCGCCGCCCTTCCCCTGACTCAATCTTATCAGGATAAAAGGGTGTCGACGAAAACTCAGCTTGTCCCCGATCCCGACGAACTTGAGTCTCTCTAAAAGAAAGCTCATCTCCAAGTCCGCCGGACGACGCCTCTCACGTGAAAAGGGGTTGTGTGACTCTTTCATGAATCGAAGGAATTAAGGTTGCCCCGGCAGCTTCGCCGGTTATTTTGAAAGAGCGCGTCTTCCGCGCTCCATCCAAACCCCTACCCCCCCGCTTTTCTTATGCCTCAAACTGCTGACATCGCACTCATCGGACTGGCCGTCATGGGCCAGAACATCGTCCTCAATATGAACGACCACGGCTACGTCGTCGCCGTCTATAATCGCACCACGAGCAAGGTCGATGAATTTCTCGCCAACGAAGCCAAAGGCACCCGCGTCGTCGGCGCGCACAGCCTGCAGGAACTGGTCGGCCTCCTCAAAAAACCGCGCCGCATCATGATGCTGGTCAAGGCGGGCGCCCCGGTTGATGAATTCATCGACCTGCTGCTTCCCCTGCTCGAAAAGGGCGACATCATCATCGACGGCGGCAATTCCTTCTACGAAGACACCGTCCGCCGTTACAATGCGCTCAAGGAAAAAGGCATCCTCTTTGTCGGCTCCGGCGTTTCGGGCGGCGAGGAAGGCGCACGGCACGGCCCCTCCCTCATGCCCGGCGGCAATGCCGAAGCTTGGCCGCACATCAAAGCCATTTTCCAATCCATTGCCGCCAAGGTCGACAACGGCGTGCCCTGCTGCGACTGGGTCGGCGACAGCGGCGCGGGCCACTTCGTCAAGATGGTCCACAACGGCATCGAGTACGGCGACATGCAGCTCATCTCCGAAGCCTACAGCCTGCTGTCGAGTGGCCTTGGTCAGAATAACGAGCAAATCGCCGCCACGTTCACCGAGTGGAACAAAACCGAACTCGATTCCTACCTGATCGAAATCACCTCCAACATCTTCAAGTTCAAGGAACCCAACGGCGATTATCTCGTCGACAAAATCCTCGATGCCGCCGGCCAGAAAGGGACCGGCAAGTGGACCGTTCTCTCCGGACTCGACAACGGCGCGCCCGTCACCCTCATCGCCGAAGCGGTTTTCGCCCGCCTCATCTCCTCGCTCAAGGACGAACGCGTCGCGGCCTCATCCGTACTCGCCGGGCCAACCAACGCCAAGTTCACCGGCGACCCGAAGCAAACCATCGAAGACATTCGCCTTGCGCTCTACGCTTCGAAGATCATTTCCTACGCCCAGGGCTACATGCTCATGAAGCAGGTCTCCGATCATAACAAGTGGAAGCTAAATCTCGGCGGCATCGCCCTGATGTGGCGCGGCGGTTGCATCATCCGCAGCCGTTTCCTCGGCGACATCAAGGCCGCGTATGATCGCAATCCTACGCTGACCAATCTTGTCCTCGACTCCTTCTTTACCCAGGCCCTCAAGAAGGCGCAGGATGGCTGGCGTCGCACCATCGCCCTCGGCGCCACGCTCGGCATCCCCACCCCGACCTTCTCCACCGCCCTCGCCTTTTACGATTCCTACCGTTCCGCCCGGCTCCCCGCCAATCTGCTCCAGGCCCAGCGCGACTATTTCGGCGCCCACACCTATGAGCGCATCGACCAGCCGCGCGGCAAGTTTTCCCACACCAACTGGACCGGACAGGGAGGCACCACGGCCTCCACGACTTACAACGCCTGATCTCCCTCCAAGGAACTATTCGTTATGTCCCTCATCTCCATTCTTGACCCCTCGTGCCCCCCGATGATTTCCAGCACACCCGCCAAGGTGCCGCCCACCGCGACGGTCATCTTCGGGGCCACCGGCGACCTCACCCACCGCAAGATCGTCCCCGCCTTTTATCATCTGACCAAAAACTGCCTGCTGCCGGATGACTTCGCCATCATCGGCTTCGCGCGCCGTCCGAAAACCGACGACGAATTCCGAGCCGACTTGGGCGAGGCGCTGCAAAAGTTCTCCCACACGAAACCAGTCGATGAGGCCATCTGGAAAAAGCTCGCCGCCCACATCTATTATTTTCAAGGCGAACTTGATGATCCCGAAGCCTACAAGCGCCTCGCCGAAAAACTCAAAAAACTGCCCGAAAGCTCCAAGATCGGCGAAAACTATCTCTTCTACCTGGCCACCTCGCCTGAGTTCTTCGGCCAGGCCGCGAAAAACCTCGCCGCCGCCGGGCTCGCCAGCAAGCAAGACGGAAGCCGGCACCGGCTCATCGTCGAGAAGCCATTCGGGTCCGACCTCGAAAGCGCCCGCCAACTCAACCGCGACCTGCAAGGCGCCTTCGCGGAAAAAGACATCTTTCGCATCGACCATTACCTCGGCAAGGAAACCGTCCAGAACCTGATGTACTTCCGGTTTGCCAACGCGATTTATGAGCCGCTCTGGAACCGCCGCTACATCGACCACGTCCAGATCACCGTGGCCGAGCAGGTCGGCGTTGAAGGCCGCGGCGGCTACTACGACCATGCCGGGGCCTCCCGAGACATGCTCCAGAACCATCTCTTCCAGCTCTTTACTCTCACCGCCATGGAACCACCCGCCTCGCTCGACGCTGAATCGATCCGCGACGAAAAGGTCAAGGTCCTCCGCTCCATTGCCACGCCGTCCCTCGACTTCCTCCAAAAGAATGTCATCCGCGCGCAATACGGCGGCGGCTACATCAACGGCAAAGCCATCCCCTCTTATCGTCAGGAAGAAAAAGTCGCACACGCGTCCCTCACCGAAACGTTTGTCGCCGCCCGCTTCGAAGTCGATAACTGGCGTTGGAGCGGCGTCCCGTTCTACCTGCGCACCGGCAAGGCAATGGCCACCTCCTTCACCGAAATCAACATCATCTTCAAGCGCCCGCCCAGCGTCCTCTTTGCCGCGGCGGGAGACGACCGCCTGCGCCGCAACTCCCTGCGCATCCGGATTCAGCCCAACGAAGGCATCAGCCTCAACTTCAACGCCAAGGTACCCGGCAAACCTGAAGCCGAACTCGTCGACATGGATTTCCTCTATAAAAGCGGCTTCGACCACTATCTGCCTGAGGCCTACGAACGGCTCATCGTCGACGCGCTCATCGGCGAGTCAACCCTCTTCACCCGTTCGGACGAAGTCGAGCAAGCTTGGCGCCTGGTCGATTCCCTCCGGGCGATGTGGGATAAACAGGCGGTACGCGATTTGCCCCTCTATGCCTGCGGCTCGATGGGGCCGGTGGAAGCCGATCTCCTGCTCGAAAAGGACGGACGCCACTGGGTTCAACCCAAGGAACTCGCAACGTGAGCCGAAAAGCCTATCTCCCTGTCCGGTCGATGGCGCTAGGCATTATCCTGCTGGGCGTAGCCACCCTCCTGCGCGCCGATGATGCGTCGAACGATCAACCGCTCACCCCGTATCAAACCGCACTGCTCAACTATAAAACCGGCCATTACGACAAAGCCCGTGCCGCCATCGACATCGCCGAAAAAGCCAACCCCGGCGATCTCCCCACCGAAATCCTCAAGGCCCGCATTCTCACCGAGCAGCTTCAATTCGACGAGGCGAACAAGCTGCTCAGAAGCCTTTTTGAAAAACCAGGCACCACCCCCGCGATCAGCGATGCCGTCGGAATCGCCCTCGGCGACTTGTACCTTCGCAAACGGAGCTTCGATAAAGCCGCCAAAATTTATGAGGAATTTCTGGCCGAAAAACCGACCGACCCCGATCTCATCCTCAAAATCGTCTACAGTCTGGTCGGCGCTTCCGATCTTTTGGATGCCGCCAAATATGCCAGCCAGTTAAGGCCCCTCGACCTCGACCATCCCTGCTATTATTTTGCGAAAGCCGCCGTCGCCCAGGCGACCGGCAAAGCCCAGGAAGCCGACGACGCTATTCAAACCGCCCGCACCATCTACGGCATCACCGTCACCAACCGTTATCTCAAAACGTACCTCGAAGTTTTTGCCTCGTCCGACAAAAGCCCAGCCTCGGACATGACCCCGCCGCCTCCAGCGCAGAAGTAGGTTTCAAGAAGTCCTTTCCCCTCGTTCCCAAGTTGCGAACGAGTCACACACACCATGCGGCAGGATACATAGAATCTCATAAAAATTGCTACCCCCATTGTTCGTTTTCAATGGGGGTAGCAATGGGATTGTAACGCACCCTACATCGAAGAAAGCCCCCCGGGCAAGCCCTCTTTGTGTTCCCTGCGTTCTTTTGCGGCTGATTACTTCTTCCCCTTCGCCTCGCGTTGAGATCTTTCCCAGTTGCGCTGCTTGGCTTCGCTGGCGTGGGCCAGCTGCGTAAAGGGCAAATCGGGAAGACCCTTGCAGGTCTCCATGAAAAACTCCTCGAATTCCTCCCGGGTCACCTCTTCCTTGACGCGGGAATCGAAAATCAACTGCGTCGTCGGCTGATCGATCCAGGCCGCTTGATCCAATCGCGGATTGCCGGAATAGCCCAGCCCCAGTTCCTTGGCCAGCGTGTTCGCGCAATAAATCAGGTGCGTCAGCAAATTGATCTCATCATCCTTGCCACCTGAAATCATCGCGGTGACAAAAGCCATTTTGCCCGACTTCGCCAAGGCTTCAGAACAATTTTCCGGTTGTTCATGATAAGCCGTCACGTAACGCACCGTGCGATCGAACCTATGCCGATTCAGCCATTCCTGCCCCAGTTGCGCGTGGTCCACCCCAAAATATTGATGCTCAACCTGCGTCAACGGCAGGTTCTGCTCGAACGCGTGCATCCAAACGCCGATCGTCTTGGCGGGATAAAGTTCAAACAACACCAACTTTCCGATGTCATGCACCACGCCGCACAGATATTCCATGCCTGTGGCGGGCAGCCCCAGCATATCGACGATAAATTCCGCCAGCAATCCGGTGTAGATCGAATGCTGCCACAGGCCGTGCAAGTTGAGGGGACGTTCTCCCTGCCAGGGCCGGTAGAGGGAAATGGCCGTCAGCGCGATATTGCGCGAGCGCTCCAGCCCCACCAACTCGATCTTTTCCGCGTCGCTCTGGGGGCGCGCGTCCGAGGCATTGGCCATGAAGGTACTCAGGACATCGAGCGTCTCCTTGTAACTCGGCACCAGCAGGAGCGCCTCGATCAGCGAACGCAAATCCTCGGACGAGCCCTTCTGCATGGCCCGCAAATCGGGCGCCATCTCATTGAGGCAAAGCACCGGCCAGCGCGTGTCCAGGCTGTTATAAACCTCCTGCGCATCGTACGTATCCTGGAGGGTGAAGAGATGATCGCCCTGGGTTGCCATGTCGTCAGGCACCAGATCGAACAAGCTTTCCGCCGACCCTTCGCTTCGCGGCAGGGCGCGCCGTTCCACGGTCTCAACCACGGTGAGCATTTTCTTCCCGTATTGAAAATGGTTGATGTTATCCAGGGCGAAAGTGATCTCCTGATAATTTTGAAACCGGTCCTCCGGCTTCTTCTCCATCATCTTGCGGAGCAGGCTGCACCAGCCTGGCGGAATGTCGTGCTGCTGAAGCGTCTCAATCGGGAACGGCGCAAAAACATGCGCCCGGCAGACTTCCTCCGTGGTATCTCCAGGATAGGGAAACTCGCCGGTGATTAGATGAAACAGGCTGGCCCCAAGGCAATAAATGTCCGTCCGCAAGTCGGGCTTCTCCTGCAACACGTGCTCCGGCGAGGCGTAAGCGGGCGTTCCCTGAAGCTCATCGTCGCGCGCTCCGCTGGCGACCTCGGTCTGCTTGCGCGCCAGTCCGAAGTCCGTCAACATGACGACATTCTCGTTATCGACCATGAAGTTGGCCGGCTTGACGTCGAGATGGATGATGTTGGACCGCGCCGCATACTCCAACGCCGCCACCGCCTGCCTCATGAACCACATCGCATCTTCCATGTTCAAAATGCGACCGGCGAGAATCCAATCCTCCAGCGTCTGCCCCTCGATGTAGCCCATCGCCAGGTAGGGCACGCCCTGCTCCTCGCCCGCCGAATAAAGCGGCACGATATTGGTATGGCGCAGCCCCGCGATCGCCCGCGCCTCCTCGAGGAAGTTGGCCATCACCTCGGGACTGCTCAGGTTCGTGCGATGCATGATCTTGATCGCCACGTAACGCTCCAGCGTCGGCTCGATCGCCTTGAAAACCTCGCTCATGCCCCCCTCGCCCAGCTTCTCGAGTACGAGATACGTGCCGACGCGGGAACCCGCCGAGAAAAGTTGTTGACCGGAATCCATGAAGCTTAAGCAATTGTGCGCGTCCGTGAGTCAAACCACCAACCCACAGATATGCTGGCTAGTAGGGTAAGTTCCCCCCCGCAAAAGGCAATCTTGCTTCCACTTATTACGCAAGATTAACGTGTGGCCGTCCCGCCTCTGCGATCATCTCCATGCCAGCACTTTCAGCCCCTTGACCCGCTTGAACTCGCCAGCGTTCGCCGTGATAAGCGTGGCTCCAAGACTGCGAGCATGGGCTGCGATGAGCAGGTCGAGCGGTCCGATGGATCTACCTTTCTTTTCCAGTTCCGCACGGATTTCGCCGTAATGCCGGGCCGCGTCATGGGAAAAATCGAGCACCTCAAAAACTTCAAGGAATTCAGCAAGATATGCCAGTTGGGGATGTTCTTCGCCGAGTTTACAGACACCGGTCCAGAGCTCTGCGGCGACAATAGAAGATACTGCGGTCTCAGTCGGAATGGGAAGGTCCGCAACTGAGGATCGCCCGCGCAAAACCGGCACGCAAACACTCGAGTCAAGCAGGTAAACAAGTGCCACAATTAGGAAAGATCAATGATGGGACGTTCGTGTTCCTTCGGGCGCGGTATATCGGGAAAGTTGGCCGCCTCGGGATATTTTTTAGCAAAATAGCGGGCAACCTCATTTAGCGTTTTGAACTTGGGACGCCGCTTGGGCTTAAGGACCACTTCATCTCCATGCTTTTCGATAATAACCTCCGTACCTTTGAACCGAAAGGCCTTCGGCAGGCGCACCGCCTGGCTGCCTCCATGCTTGAAAAGCTTGGCCGTTGTCATATCTACAGTGTGTATCTACATTTGAAAGCGTCAAGTGGAGAAATATTTCCTCTGCTTGAGCCACGTTCGGTTTTTACCTGACTTCCTGTAAAAAATAGCTAGCGTTCGGTTTGTGCGCGTAAGCCTTCCCCTGATGCTGCTTGCCTCGCTGGCCTTGCATGTCGGCTTGGCGATGGGCATTGCGCTCTCCTATTTTCACGGAGCAACGATGCCCGTCGTAGCTTTATCTGAGACGACAACGCCAGCCGCGACCGTGATGCTGCTCCGTTCCGAGGAAACACCCGACCTCCCATTTCCACAACCGACTGCGGCCAAGCCTGCAGTTGCTCCTTCGGTCGTAACAAGTCAGGTCGCCGCACTCCCCACTCCCGCACAGCCCCTGGTCGAAAAGGCACTCCCCGCCTCAGCCATGACACCGCCTCCAGCACTGGCGTTGGAAGCGAATCCGAACGCGCACATTCAGGCGCTCCCGCCCGAAGCGGTCCTGTCGCCCAACCCCGCGCCGCACCTTAACGGCGCGGACGGCGTGGTCTTCATTCTCGATATTTCCGGCAGCATGTATGAACCCTATGCCGGCTCGACCCGCCTCGCGTTCGCGCGGGAAACGCTAAGCCGCCAGATCCGCGCGTTGAAAGACGGCACGCCTTTCGCCATCACCCTTTATGCCCAGCGCGCATGCGCCAGCGGCCCGCTCGTGGCGGCCAATAACGCGACGCGCGCGGCGGCCGTCCGTTTCATCATGCGCGATGTCGATTGCGGCGGCGGCACCAACCTGCCCGCGGGTCTCGCTACCGCGCAGCAGCTTCACCCAGGCGCGCTCGTCCTGGCGACCGACGGTGATTTGAACACCACCGCCTTCAACCTCATGCCCCAGGCTCTCGACATCCTGGGACCGGAAGGGCATTGCCCCGGCTTGACCATCGTGGGCATCGCTCCCCGCGCGAATACGGGAGACGAACGACTCCTGCAAGGCCTCGCCGATCAGCAAGGCGGCACGTATGGCGCGGAGCAATTTGAAGGCAATACGGAACTCGTAACTTCGGCCACCAGCGCGATCAAGCCCGCGTCCGCGACGCCTTAAACCCGTTGGTAGCCATCGCATCTCTTCTGTAGCGGCGGTCTATGACCGCCGACGGAAAGAGAAAACGTGTTGCTTATGCACGGCGGTCATAGACCGCCGCTACAGACAGCATCGCCGCGAGAGCCCGCAGCGGTAACGAGAAAATTAAATCTTCCCCGCGACCAGCGTCAGCCGCCGCCAGTACCAGATGATCTTGCCGTCTTCCTGGCTGATCTTGAAAAGCTCGCGCACGGAGGCCGGAGCCTTCGCCAGCATTTCGAGCACCTTCTTGCGGTTCTCGGGCGGCGTGTTGGCCACGTTGAAATACCAGTTCACGTCGGGCATTTTAAAAGACTCGACCTGAACCTTCGTCACGGTCAGCCCGCTATCCACGCACCATCTGCGCCAGACGTTGGGCGAAATATAACGGACGTGGCTCGGATCGCGCAACCGCTCCAGCGTGTCCATCCATTCGTGGGCCTCCACATGATCGTCCGGCACCGTGCTGTCGATCAACACAAGATAGCCATACGTCTTCATCACGCGCGCCGACTCGCGGATAAACATTTCCGGCGAGCTGAAATGGTGCGCCGCCACGCGACATGTGATGAGGCCGAAGGCGTTGTCCGCATAGGGGAGCTTCTCCGCCGGATGCTCGCGAAAATCGATCTTCACGCCTTTTTCAGCGGCAAGCTTCTTGGCTTGGTCCAGCATCGCGGTGGAAATATCGCTGGCCGTGACCTGAAAGCCCATCCCGGCCAGGCAGATTGCGGTATGCCCGTTGCCCGTGGCGACATCGAGTGCGGGCGAGCCGGGGCGCAGCTTGAGATCGGCCACGGCCTTTTCGACATCAGCGACGTCGGCCAGAATGTGCGACTTCCCATATTGGTCGGCGCGTTCGTCGAATTGCCCCTGCGAAGCGAGCTGGACCTCGTCGAGCACGCTGCGAAAATTGCCCGCGCGCATCTTGGTGTACCACGCCTCGAGCATGAGGCAGTTCTCCGGCAACGTGGTCACACCCGGATAAAGAAAATTCCCAATCACGCCGCACAGCGCGTAGTCGGCATAGACGGCCCGGTCGCCGGTGAGAAACGGCTTGTCGCCGAGGATCTTCTCGAACGGCTGGATACTGTGATGGAAAGCCTCGGTCAGCTCTTTGATATTGCGGAGCCATTCGTCGAGACAGCCCACGCCGAATTTGCGTTCCTTGTGACGCCGGTGCAGCCCGCGCTCGATGTCGTTCTTGATCCACTTTTCCCAATAAGCATCGCACACCTTGAAGCCATGCGACTCGCATTCGTTTTCGATATAGTGCAGCAAAATCCGGTGCAGGCCCGCTACTTCCTCCGGGAAAAGACGCATCAGCGGCGCGAGATTGTCGATGTAACGGGGCACGTCGTCGGCCGCCGGACTTTTGTCGTAGATGACCTCGTGATTAAAAAGATCCTCGATCACCGGCGCCTGATAATAATCGCCCTTGGTCAACTGAACAATCGGCGTCGGATCGCCCACATGCAAATTCACGATGTCGTACGAAATGCCGGAATGGCGCAGGGCGAGCTCGATGGGAATGCAAAACGGACTGTACTCGTATTGATACAGGCGAAGACGAACGGGCGTATCCATCTCGTTATTCTAGGACTCGTTCCGTGACATGCAATGTTTTGGTGGCCCGGGCTACTTGTTGCCCGGGTTCGCGTGGAGACATTCCACGCGAACAGGAGGTCGGCAGGTGACACCCTCATTCCAGTGACCTCCTGTGCGCTCGCGATGCCGCGCTCGCGCACCCGGACAACAAGTTGTCCGGGCCACCAGGAAACGGCGCCTTCTTCCCCCTCCCCAATTTGGTCATTTGGTGAATTGGGTAATTTGGTTATGCTTCCCCTGCCGTGAAATCCCTGCGCCCGCTCCTGCTCGACCAGACTCCCGAAGACTGGGATCTCGGCGACGGTCCCGACTATCGCCGCAAGCAGATCGCCGAATGGATTTACACGAAGCGCGCGAACTCCATCGCCGAAATGACCAACCTGCCCGCGTCATTGCGCAAGCAACTCGAGGACGCCTACGACTTCACCGCGCTCAAACTGGCCAAGCTCCAGGGCTCGCACGACACGACGCGAAAGCTCCTCTGGGAATTGCGTTCCGGCGACTACATCGAAAGCGTCCTCATTCCCGCATCGCCCGATCTCTTCGGCGAACGCTCCGACCGATTCACGCTCTGCCTCTCAACCCAGGTCGGCTGCGCCTACGGCTGCAAGTTTTGCGCGAGCGGACTGGAGGGTTGGAAGCGGAATCTCACGCCCGGCGAAATCGTCGCGCAGATTATCGAAACGGAACGCGCGACAAAAACGAAGATCAACAATCTCGTCTTCATGGGCATGGGCGAACCGCTCGCCAATTATAAAAACTTGATGCAGGCGCTCAACATCATCAACGCGCCGTGGGGCGTCGGCATCGGCGCGCGGCACATCACGGTTTCCACCAGCGGACTCGCCCCGCAAATCCGCGAGCTGGCCGATCAGCCGCTCCAAATCCGGCTGGCGCTTTCGCTGCATGGCGCGACCGATGACGTGCGCCAGCAGATCATGCCGGTGAATAAGAAATATCCCCTCGCCGAACTGCTCGACGCCTGCGCCGATTACCAGGCGAAAAAGCGAAAGATGATGACGCTCGAATATATCCTCATCGAAGGCGTGAACGACTCCGAGCAGCAAGCCGCACTGCTCGCCAAACATGCCCGCCGACTCCATGCCAAGGTCAACCTGATTCCGTACAACACCGTCGAGGGCCTCGAATGGCGCCGCCCTACCGAGTTCGTCATCGACCGCTTCGCCGCGATCCTCCACGCCGCGAAAGTCACCGCAACCGTCCGCCACGAAAAAGGCCACGACATCGACGCCGCCTGCGGACAGTTAAGGCTAAAGCAACTTAAGGCTGAAAAAGTGGCGGTTTAGATTTGCCGCCAATGAATCCGTTACGAAGAAAAATCCTGCGGCTGGTCTTCTGGGCTTGTTGGGCCGGGACATTATTTCTGTACATCCCATCGCTGCTTAGCCGGGATTTGGACCCGATCGGAAGTGGGTTGATATCGGCGCTAGTTATCGGCCTCTGTTTCACATCGGCCGCCTTGGTTTCTTACAATCCGCACCTTGCCCGTTTTGGAATGTTAACCTTGGGCCTTCCGGCGGCATTCTTTTTGGCCATACTAATCATCGCTATCGCTGCAACGGGGCTACCTCCAGAATATCCTCATACCAGGATGGCGTTTATTTTGATTGGCGTTTTTTTTCTCGTCGGAGTTTGCCTTGGCTCCGCCCTTTTCGTGAAAGCATTTCCCATTCTGTCTCAGATCGGGATGATTCTCCTAGGTCTGCTATCTGCGGCATTCTGCCTCTTCCTAAACTATTTCTAAGCGAGGAAAACGGCTACCAACTGAACTGATCCTTCGACAAGCTCAGGATGACGGAGGTTCTTCCCCAATCCTGTTAATCTTGTTAATCCTGTCCAAAAATTCCGTTTATTCCGTTATTCCGTCAAAAACTCAGCCTCAGCGCGTCCCCATCCCAACGCCCTGCACGGTCTGGAAAAGCTTGCCTTCCGTCTTGATCGACGGCGCGATGATGATCTCCGTCTCCTGGAATTCCTTGATCGTCGATGCGCCGACGTTGCCCATGCAGGTTGCGATCGCGCCGACGAGATTCTGCGAACCATCATCGACCGTGGCCGGGCCGAAAAGAATCTGCTTGAGCGAGCCCGTGATGCCGACATGAACACGCGTGCCGCGAGGAAGATTTGCGTGGGGCGTAGCCATGCCCCAATGGTTGCCGCCGCCGGGGGCTTCCTCGGCGCGGGCGAAGGCTGAGCCGACCATGACCGCATCCGAGCCGCAGGCCAGCGCCTTGCAGACGTCGCCGCCCTTGGACATGCCGCCATCGGTGATGATCGGGACATAGCGCCCTGTCTTCTTGAAATAAGCATCGCGGGCCGCCGCGCTATCAACCGTCGCCGTGACCTGCGGTACGCCGAGTCCAAGCACGCCGCGCGAGGTGCAGGCCGCGCCGGGTCCGACGCCAATGAGCACGCCGGAAACGCCGTTCTGCATCAGTTCGAGCACGACGCTGTAAGTGACCGCATTGCCGATGATGATCGGGATCTTGCTCGCCTTGGTGAAGCCGGCGAGATCGAGCGATTTGTACTCGCTGGAAATATGACGCACGGTCGAAACGGTCGACTGCACGATGAAAAGATCGGCCCCAGCTTCGGTCGCGATGGCCGCGTACCGCTCCGCCTTTTGCGGAATCGACGAGACGGCCACGATACCGCCGCCCTTGCGCAGTTCCTGCACGCGCCTGGAGATGAGATCTTCCTTGATCGGCGGCAGATAAAGCTTCTGGATCAGCTCGGTCACGGAGTTCTTGTCGGCCTTCGCGATCTGGACCAGGACATCTTCCGGATTTTCATAGCGCGTCTGGACGCCTTCCAAATTGACCACGCCGAGTCCGCCCAGCTTGGCCATCTCGATGCAGAACCGCACATTGGTTACGCCGTCCATCGCGCTGGCGATGATCGGAATCTTGAGCTTGAGCGGTTCCCGGCCACCGGGGCACGGGATTTCGAACGAGGTGTTGACGTCGTTCGGGTTGATGGTGACTTCACCGGGCACCAGGGCGATTTCATCAAAACCGTAGGTCACCCGGGCCTTGCGATTGCGTCCGATCCACATTCCCATATCAGTCTTGCTCCTTCACGGCCTTGTCTTCGTAGAGCGCTCCGCACTTCGGACAGCGAGGCCGTTGATACGGCACCCGCTCAGTGAAAGCGTTCTGACAAGACCCACAAATGAAAATTCGCCGCGCGTCCAATTCTGAACGGCGGCGAGTCCGTAGGAAAAACAACCATGCAATCAGCAACACGGCAAGAAAAACCGTCACATACAGAATAAAAAAATGAACAAGCGAGAGCTTCATGGCGTGGCGGGAAAGCGGAGTTTATCTCATTCAACACGCTTTGCAAACGATCCGTCAGCCTGAACTTACTGCCGACCGCAGGTCCGAAGGATCAGTTCAACTGTGTTTTTTGCCCTCGTTCCCAAGTTGCACTTGGGAACGCCCCGTGTACCTCGCGAAACTCCATTTCGCGCTGCGACGATGGCCTATGTTTTTTATTGCATTTTAAGTCTATGACACGACATTCTGGTCAATACGACCATGAGCACTGTTCAAGAAATCAAACAGGCGGTGCGAAAGCTGCCCCTTGGCAAGCGACTGAAGGTCGTAAAGTGGGTTACCGCGTTCGATAACGACGAGTGGGACAAGGAAATCACCAAAGACGCCTCCAGCGGCAAGCTCGACTTCCTGGTGCGTGAAGGAAAAGAAGCGCTCAAAAAAGGCCGACTTCAACCCTTTCCTCGTCCTTGACCTCCAAAACCACTCCGCGATTTTGGAGCGCGTTTCGTGGGTTGCCTCAAAGCACCCAACGGCTGGCCTACTCAAAATATCAGATTTGGCAAAGTGCCCCCAACCACGCATCGTTGCGCTTCAAGCCGATCAAGGGTCACGCTGATTTATGGTCGGTCAGAATTGGCGATCATTACCGAGCCGTCGGTTACCACGAGAGGGCGAACTTGTTTATTTGGACTTGGATCGGTTCCCACGAGGAATACAACAAGCTCATCAAGCGGTGAAACCCGCCCCGCGTTCCATTTCGCGCAGACTTAGGTAGCCGTCGCTCTCCGGGCAACGGCTATCGAATCGCTTGGACGCGCGCGGCGGCACGAGCTATTTTCAGCCTCATGTCCATTACCCGCGGGGAATTCCTGAAAGCGCTGAGGAAATCGATCCCCGGCATGGTGCTCGGAGGCGGAGTCGCCACCGCGGCGCACAAGCTTTTGGGCAAAATGGCGGCTGCTTCCGGCGCTCCTCTTGCCAAGGATTTTCCCGCCTCCTCCCCGACCACCGCGAAACCAGAGCCCGCACAAAACGCGAAGATCGAGTTCATCACAAGCGGTCCTCCCGACGGCAACTGGATCGCGCTCACCTTCGATGACGGCCCCACGCCGGGCGTAACCGACCTTATTCTCGACGAATTGAAGCGGCGCAAACTCCACGCGACCTTCTTCATGATCGGCCAGCGCATCGCCGCCGCGCCCGATCTGGCCCGGCGCGTGTTGGCCGAGGGCCACGAGGTGGGCAATCATACGTTCACGCATCCGAAGCTGACCACGCTGGCGGATCACGAGGTCGATACGGAAATCCAAAAGACGCAGGACATCATGGACGAGGCGCTGAATCACCGCGCGGCGTGGTTTCGTCCGCCCTATGGCGAGCTTCGCCAGAACCAGGCCGGACTACTCGCGAGCAAAGGCCTGGGCATCGTGCTATGGAACGTCGATTCGCAGGATTGGTCCGAACCCGGCGAGGCCAAAATCATTGAGACGGCTCTCGCAGAAACCAAGCCCGGTTCGATCATTCTCTGCCACGACAGGCATCAGCAAACAGCCCATGCCCTCGGCCCGATTTTAGACGGCCTGCTCGAACAAGGCTTTGCGCCAGCAACGCTTTCCGAGTTGCTGGGATAGGACAAATGGGACTTATCGGACCGCTGGGACTTTTGTTATACCTGAAAGAACTCCTGCGGCGGCCTAAAAGCTCCACTAAACCAAGTGCTTCTCAAATTATTTATTGACTAAAGGGTTCATCTGATAAATAGTGCTCCATATGGAAACGATTGATCAAAATACTCATTTGGCCGAAGAATTGGCCGAAATCGCAACGGAACTGCAACGCTCCTTCCTCGTGGAACTTTCCACAGAAGTGAACCGCGGGAATATCTCCATTCCCCAATACACGTTGCTTGGCTTTCTCAATCAGACCTCCGGCCTGAACATGTCTCAACTGGCTGAACTCATGCGCCATACCACGCCCGCTACGACGGGCTTGGTCGAGCGTCTGGTCGAAGCCGGGTTGATCGAACGATTCAGTCACCCGAAAGACCGCCGCCAGGTTCTCGTGCGCATCACCGAAAAGGGGCGCGAACTCGTTGAAGGTCTCAAGCGCGGTATTGTTCGCAATCTGCAGGAGCTCTTCAAGGATCTGAGCCAGGAAGACATCGAAGCCTGGTTGCGCATCTATCGGACGATTATCCGCCGGAGCACGCAGCAGCACGCGACGAAGAGCTAATATCATGGGTAGGGCGCGAGTCCCTTCGCGTCCCATGCATTTGTCTTAGTGGGACGGCAAGAGACTGCCGTCCCTGCCAAGTGATTGTCACGCTCATGGAAATCGAGACTTTCCCTGCCTTGAAACTGGCCGGATTGCGCCATGGTTTTTCCACGCGTAGCACAGTCCCTCTCGAAAATCTCGAAACGGAACTCATCGCCACCTTTACCGCCGCGGGCTTCCCCATGGTGGATGCAGTCCATGCCGAGCAACCCCACGGCAATCGCGCCCAAGCGGTTTACACTCCCTTGGGCATCCGCGTGCCTGATGTGGACGCCCTCGCGACTTCGGTTCCGAGGCTTCCGCTTGTCGTGCGGGTGGCCGATTGCGGGCCGGTCTATTTTTACGATCCCGTGCAGCAGGTCATCGCCCTGGCCCACTCGGGACGGAAAGGCACGGAAGGAAATATCGTCGCTGAAACGATCGCGTGCCTGAAGGATACCTTTGACACGCACCCGGAAAATTTGATTGTCCAACTGGGCCCCTGCATCCGCCCTCCTCATTACGAAATCGACTTCGCGGCGGAAATCGAACGGCAGGCCCGGGCCTGCGGCGTGCGACATTATCACGATTGCGGAATGTGCACGGCATCGCATCCGGATCGCTATTACTCTTACCGCGCGGAGAAGGGCAAAACAGGCCGCATGTGGGCCGTGTTTATGATCGAGTAGCAGCAATTAGCGCCGTGGAATCAAAACACTCTTGCTTTAGTGGCAATTACATTAATTATATTGGGATGAGACGACGTGGATTCGGATGGATCGCCTGCGGAGCATTTCTTTTTCAGGGCGGAATTGCCGTGGCTCAAAACACGCTCGAAACTTTGCAGCAGGAATTGGACGAGGCCAAGCAACAGCATCAGGACGTCACCACGCAAGTGCTGTCGAATTTTTTCGGCCAGATAGACCCGGCGATGGCTAGTCCCGATGCCGCGGTTGCCCTTTACGTGCAGGTCCGCAGCGCCCAGCCCGACTTCACTCCTCCTGATGCCAAACAGGACAACGAATCGACTCTCTTAGCTTCGCTCCTGGCTTGCGGCATCCCACCCACTCCCGTCGTGACCGAACACGAAGAGGAATCGGAAACCGAAAAAGAGGCCCGCGTGGCCATTGATCAAGCCAACCTCGCCAGGTTGGGCGCCGTCCTGCAATTACACTGCGGGTTGATGCACTACGCTGCACTTTTTGTTGTCAAACCGGATCAGAAAGATTTGCAAAACGACTGGGTGGCGTGGCTCACATCGGCGGCGCAGATTTATCCGCAGACGAGCGTACCGGCAGTTCCCGCCGACCAGAACCCGGAACCACATAAAAAGAAGAGGGACGGGGAAGATGGCCCGCACGTAATAACGCGGCCTCCTCCTTTTGATCCGGCAGATATGAAGGGAAAAGCCATGCGCGATTCCCTCATCAGCAAGTTTCTCGGTTTCAATAGTTGGGCCGCCAAAGATCAAGGAGGTTGGGCAGTCCATGATTTACCCAAGCTCTTTCGCACCAATGTCCTGGAACCCTTGCGGGCCTCACCCACGGCCGCCACGCTGGCAGCCTGGGACACCTATATCGCCATGGTGAACGCCGATGAGAAGGACAATGACAAATGGAATCAGGTCGACTATCCGCCACTGCAATTTGACCGCGCTTGCGATGACTATGCCATCGCACCCAGTACGGAAAAACTGGAAGGGTTGGTGAACCTGATCAAGGCGAATCCGACCTACCCCCAGGTGGACGATTGGATAAACCGCGTACATCAGTTGTTGGACGACTATCGCACAAGCCATGGGGGCAATGCGCCGGTCACGCAAAATCCGGCAACGGCACCTGCCTCTGCCCCCTCCACTCCGGCCACCAACTCCAACGTGATCGTCACAACCCAGCAGCAAGGCGACGCGACGATCATCATCACGCATACCAATTCGGCGCCCGCAAACCCGCAACACTAAAACTCATTTACTCATTTTAAAGCAGACACGACGGGCCGCGCCGACTTTTCGGACCGCCTCAAGCAACGATATGGGAAAATCTTTGCGGTTGCGAATGTCTGTGATACAAGAACACCCTCTGTGCTGGTTGACCACCCTCTGAAAATCTCGATTGTTACCCCCAGCTACAAGCAGCTCGACTGGCTCAAGCTTTGCGCCGCCTCAATCGCGGACCAACAAGGAGTCACCGTCGAGTACATTATCCAGGATGCGTGCTCCGGCCCTGAACTTGAGGAGTGGGTCCGGAAAAATACCTCGGCCCAGTTGGTCGTCGAACGCGATAAGAACATGTACGACGGCGTCAACCGGGGGCTGCGGCGCGCCACGGGCGACATCTGCGCGTATCTCAACTGCGATGAGCAGTATCTGCCCGGAACCCTGCGCCGCGTGGCCGACTATTTCGAGCAACACCCCGAGGTGGATGTGCTTTTTGGCGACTCGATCATTGTCGATCCCTCGCTCAAGCCCCTGGCCTACCGGCTCGTCGTTCTTCCATGGCGTTTGCATACCTTGCTATGTCCGATGAACGCACTCACCTGCAGCACCTTCTTTCGCCGCAAGATCATCGATGATGGCGTATTATTCGATGCCGCTTGGAAAAATTTTGGAGACAAGTCCTGGCTTGTCAGTCTTTTCGACCGTGGCTATCGCATGGCCGTTTTACAGGAACCGCTGGCCATCTTCACCCTGACCGGCACCAATATGAGCCAGCAACAGGATGTCCGCGCCGAGCATGTTCGCTGGAGAAAAAATATTTCGCCGGCGATCTTGATGACCCGGCCCCTGGTGTTAGCCACGCATTTTTTGGAAAAATGGAAACAGGGGGCTTATGCAAGCCACTCGATCAATTCGGCATGGTACACGCCCGACTCCCTCCCCGTTCGTCGAAGCTTTGCGGAATCCACGCTAGGCTGGAAATGGCCCGTGCTGGAAAGCAAAGTTTCGTGATTGCTCTGTCGGTGTCCGGTCCCGGCAAATGATATCTTCAAACCGATCCCAGCCTGATTTTAAGGCTTGAGAGGGATTCTTTGCAGGGAAATCAACTGATTTTCAACTTCGAGGTAAGTGATATCGGGCGTTAATTTCGTGAGGCAATAGGGCTCGGGGAACCGGCAGTAATCCGAACAAGGGCGATAAGGACAGATGTCCCGGATAACCACAAGGTGGTGCTCCCCGAAAGGCCTGAACAATTCGGGACGCTGAGGCCCAAAGAATACAATCACCGGAATGCCCAGCGCAGCAGCCAGATGACAGGGGCCGCTGTCGTTGCAGAGAACCTGGGTCGCGCAACTCAGAAGCGCCAGCAACTCGGGCAGGCTCAACCGGGAAAAAGTCTGGTCCGCCAAATCCGCCAAGCCAGATCCGTAACCATCAGGATCGGGAATGAGAACAAGCTGAAAATCGAATTTCCGGCGCAAGGAAAGGAGCAACTGCCGATAGTAGGCCTCGGGCCAGCGGCGCACGGCAATCCTCGCTCCGCAATGAAGCGCTATCACGGGCCTGGGATCACTTCCCAGTCGGGACCTAAATTGTTTGACCAAGGCCGCATCCGGCGCCAATTGGGGGGGGAAATGACGCCCGGAAGAGCCAGTCAGCCGATCTTGCAATTTCCACCAATCCTCCACTCGATGCGCGTTCGGGTCGCGCGCAAGAATCGGTTCATTTAACAGCAATCGACTCCACCGCGTGGAGAAACCCAACCGGCGTCTGACCCCGGCCAGCCACATGAGCAAGTGATCGCGAGGGTCGCTTCGAACCGAAATGGCCCCATCGAATCGCTGTTGACGCAATTGTTTCAACACTCGAAATAGCGTGAGCCAGGGCCAGCGCGCGAGTTGATATTTTCCGTAAAAAGCCGTCCAGGGGGCGTCAAATTCGATCATTCCGATCTTCGGATAATTGAGCTTCAACAAAGCGCAAGTTTGGGGCTTGGCTAAAATCGTGACCTCCCAGTCTTCAGCGAGAAGCCCTTGCAGGGCGGAAGACATCAGCGTCGCATCGCCAATGCCCCAAAGTTCGATCATCAGCACGCTTTTCATTTGGTATCTATGTATCGGGTGGGGAGCGCGGACTTGCCAGCAAATAAGAGTCTACCCCTTTGGCAGGCATCCCATCCGGGCCTATGGCTTGCAATAATCTCAAGAATAGGTTACCATGGTACAAGAATGAAGCATTTGCGCGACAATTACTTACAGCGCTGGCTGGTTCCTTTCGGTTCTGCCGCAGTCTTCTTCCTCTTGCTCGCGTTCCTGCTCCCCTACAGCCCGAGTTTGTGGAACGTCAAGAAATCCCTGGCCGATCTGATCCTGTCCATGTGCCATTTTGGACAAAACCCCCCTGAATTTGCGCCATTCGACTACACCTACTGTCTTTTCGTTCCGGTCATCGTCGCCTACCTGATTCATTTGCGGTGGAAAGAACTCGAACAAGCCCCCATCGCAAAAAGCAATCTCGGCCTGGGATTGATGATCATGGGGATTCTTGTCTACTGGTTTGGAATGCGGGCGGAGAACCAGTACTTTGGTTACGCCTCTCTGCAAATACTCCTGGCCGGCGTCATCCTTTGGCTGTGGGGCTGGGCCGTGTTTCGGATCCTCCTGTTTCCGTGGGCCTTTTTTATGTTCACATGGCCGTTGCCATTTCTGGATCCCATTATCGCGTTTCCCCTGCGCATGGTGATGAGTTCCCTGGCAGCTCATCTCCTGCCCATGATTGGAATTCCGTGCGTCCAAAGTGGAACGGCCCTGCTTTCAGCGCCCGACATACTCCACAACATTCCCATCGGTGCTCGATTCCAAATCGATATCGCCGATCCATGCAGTGGAATTCGCTCTCTTTTTGCCCTGCTCATGTTCTCGGCCCTTTTCGGCTATCTTTTCCTTCCCCGTTTCTGGCAGCAATGGACCATCTTCCTGAGCGCATTTCCGCTCGCGGTCCTCGGCAACCTTGTTCGCGTGGTCTTGCTGGTTCTGGGCTGTATTTTTTTTGGCACCGGGTTCGCCATTGGCACGACGGAAAATCCATCGTGGTTCCACGAGGGCTGCGGTTTCCTTATTTATGGAGTTGCTCTCGGGGCGGAATATTTCCTGGCCTCCTTGATGACCCGGACGTGGAAACGCACGCCTGATATTTCTGATTCCGAACATGCCGCGGAATGATCCGCTCTCTTCTCCATGTCCGCATCATCCCCATTTTCCGTGTCCAGTGCGAATGAGACTCCCCCGGACGATCGAGCCCCCCTCGCGCCAAATGACCTGAGCAAAATTCCTCTTTGGCGCTCCGGGGTTGTTCTGCTTCTGGCTTTGGCAGTGGGCCTCGCCTATTGGTTCAATCCCCCATTGGACGTCCAACCCCAGGCCGGCGTGGTCATGAGTTTGCCGGTCGTGATGGGCGATTATTTCAGCAAACCAGGCGAGATTACCAAGGTCGAACTGGATATCCTGCCCAAGGACACCGAGTTTGCCCGTCGATTCTATGAAGACGGTTCGGGACACCAGATCGAGTGCTCCATCGTTTTGAGCGGCGCCGAGCAGCGCAGCATTCATCGCCCCGAAGGTTGTCTGCAGGGCCAGGGTTGGACGGTCGTAGTCGAAAAGCAGATTCCGATTCCTTTGCAGTCGGGCCACCGGTTGACCGCCGAGGAAATTACGCTGGAACGACGGGTGACGGACTCTAACGGCGGCGCAGTCACCGTCCGGGCCTATTACATCTATTGGTTTGTGGGCCAGAATGTGACCACTCCGTCTGAAATAGAGCGCGTTCTGCTCAGCAACTGGGATCGCGTGATTCATAACCGCGCCCATCGCTGGGCTTATGTCAGCGTTTTCTCCCTGATTACGGACAATCTGCGCACTGACGGAGGACTTAACGCCGATCAGACCCGGGCACTTCTCGTCAACTTCGCCACGCAAATCGTGCCGACTTTCCAAATAAGCGAGATGCCCCAGCAGGCTAAAAATTAGGGTGTGTGGACATTGAGATCACGGCGCTCTGAGAATGATTTTTGTAGCGGCGGTCTATGACCGCCGAACGCATGAGCAACCCATTTGGGTTCATCCTCGGCGGTCATAGACCGCCGCTACAAAGAACCGAATGTCACACGCCCCAGGGCGGGCCGCTATTTGGTATAGCAAACCGTAAAATTCGCGCAGTGCTTCACCAGGGAGGGAAACAGACGGGCCAGAAATTGATCGCACGCGTTCAACCGTAAAAAAAAGCCGGGCCTCCTGATTTTGATAACTTTCGCAAAGTAGCCGATCAGATTAAAACAAGAGACCTGAGTCTCGGAAAACCCCTCCCCGAACGTCTTCAGGGCGGACATAAAGAGATTGCTTTCATCGATCATCTCACTCATTGAAATCCGGATGGCTCGGACCGTGGCCACCAGCCAGTTGTGGCCCAGCGGTTCATAAATAAAAATGCATTTGCCGCCAGGCTTGAGAACTCGCAGATATTCCTTGCTGGCCATTCCCAGGTTGTTGGAAAGGTGATGCATGGTGGCCTGACCGATAACCAAATCGAAATAGCCGTCGGGAAGCCCCGTTAAATCAATCGCATCCCGGCTTAGAAATTTAATATTGCCGAGCTTTGCCGCCTCGGGACGGGGCAAGTCGTTTTGCTCGATCCCGAGAAAATCACTCTTGGGGAAGCGCTGGGCGAGGGCGATTAAAAGCTGGCCATACCCGCTGCATACTTCCAAAACGCGCGCCTCCTTGTTTTCCAAGGCTTCCGTCAAAAGATCATAGCTATAGATAAAGAGAGGCGCATCGGAAGCAGGATAATGTCCCGCGGTGGCAAGAAACACTCCAACCTTTTCGGCCATTTCATTCGTGACCGTTGGTATGGAGGCAAGAAACATTTTTCGGAAATTCTCCTTCCACGCTATGGAGCGATAAAGTGATGTCAACCGCAGATTTATCCGGACGGGTCCTAGTCTGAAGGCAAAGATTCTTTCAGCGTGACCCACGTCTATTTTTCAGACAGCCTTAAGGACAGGCATGATTCCCGCCACGTCCCAAATCGGTATCGGCATCACGACAAAAGACCGGTGGGATGATCTCGAAAATACCCTTAAGATCCTGCAGACAGAAGGGCTGAACTCGCTGGAAACGATCGTCATTGACGACGGCTCCGTCACGGCTTTGCCTTCCCAATTTAAGGGACAGTTTCCGTGGGTGAAGTTTATGCGCTTTGAGTCGTCGCAAGGCTTGATAACCCAGCGAAATCGGCTCGCCCAACTTCTGTCCACTCCCTTGATTTTGCAGTTGGACGACGACTCCTTTCCCGTTGCGGGCAGTCTTGAAGCCGCAGCCTCCTGGCTCATGGAGCACCCCGGCGTTTGTGCGCTGGCCCTTCGGATGATTTACAAAGACGCCCCACTCCCAGCCGATTCTGCGACAACGCCGCCTTTTCCGGTCAGGTCCTTTGTCGGGTGTTGCGCCCTGGTCAAACGTGAACCCTTTCTGGCCCTGGGCGGCTATGAAGAGCGTCTCGAATTTAATCTGGAAGAATTGGAGTTTTGTACCAAGGCCCTCCAACAGGGTCAGGAAACATATGCTTATCCGGCCGTCGTGATTCGACATCGATTCGCGCCCGTGGGCCGAAATGTGGGGCGACGAACCCGCCAATATGCGCGAAATTATGTTTTGATTTGCCTCTGGCACTATCCCTTCCCCATTTCCCACCTGCGCGCCATCCGGTATGGCCCGGTCGGCCTCGTTAAGAACGCCCAGTTTAGGGAGTATTGGAAAGATGCCTTGATCGGCTGGCTCCAGGGGATGCTTTGTTACTTCTCCTGGCCAAAAGAAAAAAAGCGACTCAGCCTAAAACAATTTCACGACTGGGAGAATTTGCATTCTGTGGGTGACGGATCGGTATTTTAACCGGAATTCAGTAAAGAACCCCGGAGCAAGCTCAGGGGCATTTTGGGTGGCCCGGGCTACTTGTTGCCCGGGTGCGCGAGCGCGGCATCGCGAGCGCACAGGAGGTCACCGGAATTTGGACACCGCCTACCGACCTCCTGTTCGCGTGGAATGTCTCCACGCGAACCCGGACAACGAGTTGTCCGGGCCACCCGAGAAAGAATTCAACCCAAGAGATTCAAAGATGAAGCGCCCGGTAGAGTTGGCGAAACTTCTCGGCCATGAGGTCCGCGCGAAACAAGGCCCGGTCCTTTTCCCAACCGTCTTTTCCCCGCTGCCGGCAAAATTCATAGTCGGATAGCAACTGATGCAGCCGATCAATCAGACGGGGAATGTCGCCCGGTTCAACGATAAAGCCATTTCGGCCATCCTCGATATAGTCGCTCTGACCGCCGCAGGGTGTCGTTACCACGGGAAGGCCCATGACCCGCGCTTCCTTGACCACGTTGGGACTGGTGTCGGCCCGGGTGGGAAGAACGAGGCACCACGCCTTTGCCATTTTGGCGATGAGCTGGGAACGGTCAAGACGCCCGAGCCATTTCACATTTGGCGGGGCTCCCTCCTTATCTTCCAAAGGGCCGTTCCCGGCCACCCACAGCTCGCTCTCCTTCAGCCTCGGGGATTGAAAAGCCTTCAGCGCATCCTGAATCCCTTTCCGCGCCACCAGGCTGCCGACAAAAAGAACGACGGGGCGCTCCGGGTCAGGCTGCCATGACGCGTTGAAGAAATCAGAGTGAGCGCCGTATTCGATGCAGGTGATTTCCGCGCCGGGCGCACGGCGCTGCAGAATCGATTTTGCCCAGCGAGTTTCACACGTCAGCGCCTTTGTCCGCCGCAGGATGAAAAATTCCTGCATGGCCTGGAACAAGGTGCGCGCATCCGTTCGCGAATGAAGGATATAGTGCGTGAGAATTCCCTGCATGGAGATGACGAAGGGAAAACCGGAAGTCGCCGCCGCCAACGCGTAGACATCTTCCGTGCCCCAGCCGTGGACCAGGTCGGGATTGATTTCCCGGAGGGTCCGGGCAATCGCCGCGCGATCTTCCTTAAAAAGCGAGCTTGCCCTGCCTTTTTTCCGGGTAGGCAGGACGATAAATTGTTGATTGCAGAACGTGATTTCCTTTCGTTCGGTGATGTCCTCGTTGAGCGTGATCCAGACGCGCTCGATTCCGTCCTCCTTCGAATTCGCTTCCACCAGGGGCGGCAGCCAAGTGGCATAATGTCCCGCCGCGGGCCTTCCTGCGCCAAAAGAAGGAATGACATGAAGGGGGAAATTTGCCAGGATTGCTACTCGCACATTTCCAAAATGGACGAAGGCCTCTTTCGAATCAAAGAATTTATCTGTGAATTCCGCCCAAGCCCTTGGCCAGTTCGTTGCGTGGCTCCGTTCCTGTCCCAGCCATCTTTGGAAAGCCGAGGCGAAATTCAAGGGAGTCACCTGCGGAAAGGGTGTCGTGTTTATGGGACGCCCGCTCATCAGCGTCGAACCTGATTCCCGCCTCATCCTTTCGGAGGGGGTGCGCATCAACAGCGCCCTGCGATCCAACCCGCTCGGCTGCGCTCAGCCTTCCGTGCTGCGAACCATGGCGCCAAAAGCGGAATTGCAACTGGGGCCGCGCGTCGGCATCAGCGCCGCGGTCCTCTGTGCCGGGATGCAGATTACCATTGGCGAAAATACGATCATCGGCGCGGGCGCCCTGCTTCTCGACAACGATTTTCACGTCCTGCAACCCGATGGAACATGGAAGGACGAGCACGTCGAAGGCGCACGCCCTATCAAGGTTGGAAAAAGCGTCTTCATCGGGGCACGCGCCATCATTCTCAAGGGAGTCGAGATTGGCAATAATGCCATTATTGGCGCAGGGGCTGTAGTCACGCACAATGTGCCTCCGTCCGCCATCTTTGCCGGCAATCCCGCAAAGGAAATCGGGAAAAGAGAGCCTCCCTCGACTCTGACCCAGTAAAGCGGCATCGCTGATGAAACGCATCCTCTTTGCCATTCCCATTTCGTATACTCTCAACCCGGGATTTTGGACCAGAGATTCCGGTTTGGTCGTCCTCGCCCTGCGTAAAATGGGCTATGACGCCTGGTTTGTTGCTCTCGGCGATGCCTCCACCGTAACGACAGATCGGCCCGTTCTACCCGTCTCCCTGGAAACAATGAAAAGCGCCGACTGGTGGAAGGCGCAACATCCCGACGCCGTCGTTCTCAATACCTGGAGTGCGCCCCGTTATGATGCCATTCGCCGGGCCGCACTGGCCGCAACGCCCCGGGTGGTGGAACGGCTCGATACGAGCGGCGCTAATTCCGCCCGGTTATTTCCAAGGGCCCATTTTGTCGACTCGTGGGGAGAACATGCGGAGAAACTCCCGGCTTATGCTCGTTGGCTGGCTCCTGTTCTTGCCGCTGCGCGAACGGCTCTTCTCTACTTATTTCCAAGGCTCATGGATGTGCGGATGACAACAACCATGAGGCAATTGCCGGCGGTGATTGTCGAGACGCCCGTGGCTGCCGCCCGCATCGGGCAGATGTTCAAGACATTCTCCGGTTCCAATCATCGCATCGCCATGATTCCCCACCCCGTGAATGAAGAGACCATTCATTATGATCGAGTGCCAAAAGAAAATCGGATCATCACGGTCGGACGCTGGGCCTCCTGGCAAAAAGACTTCTCCATGCTTCGAAAAGTTCTCGAGGGCTTCCTCCAGCGTCATCCCGACTGGCGCGCGACCGTGGTGGGAAGCGGCGTTCCCACCCGCGACCGCGCCGCCGGAAATGGGACCGGGGAATGGCGGCAACGCATCACTTATCATGAAAAACTGACCCACGAGCAATTGGCGGTCGAGTACAGCAGATCAAAAATATATCTGATGGTTTCCCGATACGAGAGCTTCTGTATCGCCGCCGGCGAGGCGCTCTGTTGCGGATGTTCCGTGGTGGGTTCGTCCGCTGTGCCAAGCTCTTATTATTTTGCCGAAACCCAATCAGGCCGTGTCGCCGAGACGAGAACCGCGAAAGCATTTCTAGAAACTTTGGATCAGGAAGCCGGGTGCTGGATAAATGGCGAACGAAATCCCGAAGCCATCGCGTCGGTTTCGCGGAAGCGAATGGGATCTCACGCTGTTGCCCAGGCAACCCTGGCGCTCTTGGAAAACATCCTGCCCGGAGACCCTCTGCCAAACGGAGGGCAAACGTCCTGACTTTCTGCTGTTTCATCTTGGTTACCCTCCCCTTCTCGTTTACGATGAAGAAACTTATTCCCTTCCTGTTAATCTAACTCACCGTTTCTTTCGGCCTCTCCCTTTCTCATGCCTCGCCTCATCATCGAATCCGGACATACGGAACGTCAGTACTGGCACGATCTTTGGCGCTACCGCGAACTCTTTTACGTGCTCGCCTGGCGCGATATTTCCGTGCGCTACAAGCAGACGGTCGTCGGCGTCCTTTGGGCTGTCATCCAGCCGCTGATGGTCACGCTGATCTTCACCTTCGTCTTCGGCAGGCTGGCCAAAATGCCATCCGATGGAGTGCCGTATCCCCTCTGGGTTTTTGCCGCCACCATGCCGTGGCAATTTTTTGCGGCCTCCCTGGCTGGAGCCAGCCAGAGCCTCGTCGGCAATGCCAACCTGATCTCCAAAGTCTATTTCCCACGCCTGATCGTGCCCGCTGGCGCGGTCGTCACGACGATGGTGGACTTACTGATTTCCTTCGGCCTCTTTCTCCTGATGATGGCGTGGTATCATGTCTTGCCCACGTGGCGATTTATCGCCATCCCCTTCCTCATGATCCTGGCCTTCATGACAGCCCTGGGGCCCGGCCTTTTGATCACGGCGCTCAACGTCAAGTATCGCGACTTTCGTTACATCATCCCCTTTATCATCCAAATCGGCATTTACATCTCGCCCGTTGGTTGGTCCAGCACGATGATCCAGCAAAACTTTCCGCGATGGACCTGGCTCTATTCGCTCAATCCCATGGTGGGCGTCCTCGACGGATTTCGCTGGGCGCTTCTGGATGGAAGAGGCGGCATCTCTTTACCGAGCTTCGCCCTTTCCGTCGCCGTCACGGTTTTTCTTGTACTCCTGGGAACCTGGTACTTCCGTAAAACCGAACGAACCTTTGCGGATAATATCTAAATACGCTTTTTAAAACTTACCCGTAACATGTCCGACATCCCCATCCGCGTTGAAAATTTGGGAAAGAAATATCTTCTTACCCACATGGGAAACAGAGGGCATAAGAAGTATACGGCTCTGCGGGATGTGATCACGGAGGCGGCGATGGCGCCCTTCCGCAGCCTGCGCCGCCGCCTTGGAAAAACGGTCGAGGACGAGCAGCCGGATTCCGGTTCCCACGAGGAATTCTGGGCCTTGAAGGACGTTTCCTTCGAAATCGAACGCGGCGAGGCGGTGGGGATCATCGGGCGCAACGGCGCAGGCAAATCGACCCTCTTGAAGCTGTTAAGCCGAATCACGGAACCGACGACGGGCCGAATTGAAATCGAAGGACAAGTGGCCAGCCTTCTGGAAGTGGGGACCGGCTTCCATCCGGAACTCACGGGACGTGAAAACATTTATCTTAACGGCGCCATTCTCGGAATGAAGCGGGCGGAGATCAAGGGCAAGTTCGACGAAATCGTCGCCTTCGCCGAGGTGGAAAAATTCCTGGACACTCCGGTGAAGCACTATTCCAGCGGAATGTATGTCCGCCTCGCTTTTGCCGTGGCCGCGCACCTTGAACCCGACGTTCTCATCGTGGACGAAGTCCTGGCCGTCGGGGATGCCGAATTTCAAAAAAAATGCCTGGGCAAAATGAAGTCCGTTTCGGAGAAGGACGGCAGAACGGTGCTTTTCGTCAGTCACAACATGCAGGCGATCCGTCAAATGTGCCAGCGGGTGATTTTTCTCAAGCAGGGAAAGATCGTTTATGCCGGAGATCCCCACGAGGCCATCAGCGGCTACCTCGGTCAGGGCGTCAACGCGGAATCCCACACGGCCATTGACTTGACCGACTACCCTCGGACTCGTTCCATCGAGGGTGCCGTCTTTCTACGCATGCGGTTCACCGACGGACACGGCCAACCCGCAACTTCCGTGCGCCTGACGGACAATCTCGGGGTCGAGATGGACATCAAAGTGAAGAAGCCTCTGCGGCAATTCAACCTCTCGATGGCCGTGGTTCACGGTGAAGGTCTTCGCGTGTTTTCCGAGGCCTATTGCGATCAACATGCCATGCCTGATTTGGCCCCGGGCGAATATACCCTGCGTTTTCATATCCCCATGCGCTTTTTCAAGATGGAATCCTATTTTGTGGCGCTCACTCTCATCGAAAATGGTAAAATCTGCGATCACGTCGACGGATTGCTGATGCCCGAGATCGTCGATGAAAATCCCAATCTTCAGATGGAAAGCCAGCGCTGGGGCGTACTGCGGGTCCCGGTCACCTGGGATCTCATCAAACCCATGAAGAGTTAGGGCGTTACGACGCCGCTACCGCCCGATTTTATGGAGATTGGTCAGAAGCTCCCAGCCCATGCAGACGATGCGTTTGAAATTGATGCTGTTGGTTCCTCCCTGCCGGTCCCGGAAGTGAATCGGAACATACTTCCAACGGACTGAAGAATCGCGCTTCAGCGTCAGGGTCAGCGCCACGTTCTGCATATTGAAATCGTCCGGAATTCGGGTCAGCGCCTCTTTCAGAACGGAAGTGCGAATCAGCCGGTACGGCACGTTGGCGTCCTTCAGGTCCATTCCGCAAAGAAGCGATGTCGCGATCCGGCAACCTCCGGAAATAAGCACGCGCGAGAGCCCGTCGTCACGGGTCTTGCGCACCCCGAAAACGGCGTCGGCTTCATCGCGACAACTCCAAAAGGAGGCGAAAAAACGGGGATCGCACTGGCCATCGGAGTCGATCTGCAGCGTCCATTCCGCACCCCGTTCCACCGCAAGCGAATATCCCGTCCGGCACGCCTGCCCATGCCCCGCGTTTCGTTTTTCGACCGGCGTCACACGCCCCGGATAACGCTCCGCCAGCCTTTGCAAGGCGACGCCGGTGCCGTCCCTGGAACCATCGTTGATCGCCAACAAAGTGAAGGAAATTTCCAGCCGACTGAGTTCCAACACCCACTCGGTCACGACCGCCTCGATGTTTGCCTCCTCATTATAAATCGGCAGAACAACGGCAAGCACCCTATTTTTCGTCAAGATTGAGGGCCTTCCTGATTGGGAAAAAGGGGAAGCGCAACGCCTTTTTGCCGGGCCTTCACGAACACAGAACTGAAGTTTAACGCCTCGTCGATGACGGCATCCATATCGAGATAACGGTAAGTGCCCAGACGTCCGACAAAAGAAACGCCGCGCAGCTTTTCCGCCGACCGCCGATACTCCATTAGCAATTCCCTGTCCGCGGCCAAGCGCTTCGGATAATAGGGCACGTCCTCCGCACCGGTCTCTTTGCTGAACTCCTTGAACGCGACGGTCAAAGCGTGCTTCTCCCAAGGCGCAAAATGCTTGTGCTCGTGGATCCGGGTGAAAGGCGGATCGAGTTCCGTATAATTGATCACCGCGTTTCCCTGATAATCGCCCGCGAAATCGATTCTTTCAAAGGTGATCGTCCGGTACCCGAGACGGCCCAAAGCAAATTCGAAATAAGTGTCGATCGGCCCGGTATAAAAGGTGTGGTCATAGGCCTGTTCCATCTCGCGGTTAAAAGGCGTCGACAGTTGCACGCTGATCCCGGGATGATCCAGAATTTTTTCCACGATGGCCGTGTATCCCTGCTCGGGAATGCCCTGCTGGACGCTGCTGTAATAGGTATCGTCGTAGTTAAAACGTATCGGTAACCGTTTGAGAATCGACGCCGGCAACTCCGACGGTTCGCAGCCCCACTGTTTGCGCGTGTAGCCGTAAAAGAAAGTCTCATAGAGCTCGCGCCCGACAAACTTCAGCGCCTGTTCTTCAAAATTGCGCGGCTCGGCGATGCTCTTGTCTCCCAGCGATTCCAGAAACGCGCGCGCGCCGGTCGGATCGAGTTTCTTGCCAAAAAACTGATTGATCGTGTGCAGGTTGATCGGAAAGGAAAAAATCCCGCGCGAGGTCGAGGCTTTCACCCGGTTCGCATAAGGCCGCAACACCCCGAATCGATTCACATAATCCCAGACGTGGGGACGGTTCGTATTAAAAATATGCGGACCATATTTGTGAATCATCACGCCGGTGGCCGCATCGCGTTCCGTATGGCAGTTTCCCGCGACATGGGACCGCACCTCGACAATGGTGACACTACAATCCGATTGCCCGGCGAGTTCGCGGGCCAGGACAGCTCCGGAAAATCCGGCGCCAACCACTAAATAATTTTCTTTGGTCTGAGTCGCCACAAGCAGGATGTTGATTAAAAATAAAACGGAAAGCCCATCTCCTTGAACGCTTCCTTGTCGTCCTTCAGATATTTATCGCCCAGCGCATCGAAACCCTTGTGCGCCTTGAAATCAGCCAGGAACGCGTTCACCTGCTTCTCCAAATCGACGTTGCCCTTCCGAATCCCGATGGCCCAAGACTCCTTCTGAAACGGCGTGAGCAAGCCGCGCGTCGTATCGGGATTCTTCTTCGCGAATTGATAAATCGACATCTGGTCGTAGAGAAACGTGTCCGCTTTGCCCTGCACCACCTCCAACGCGCATGCCGTGTCCTGCTGAAGCGGAAGCACCGTCGCGTACTTGAAATGATCCCGCGCATAGTCCGCAGTCGTCGTGCCGGTCTTCACCACCACGATCATGCCCGGCTTGTCCACGTCGGCAATGCTCTGAATCGAGCCGTTCTTCTTCGCCAGAATGGCCAGGCCGGTATTCAGGTAAGGATCGGAAAAATCTATCGACTTGCGCCGCTCATCCGTTGCCGTCATCGAGGAAATAATCAAGTCGATCCGGCCCGTCTTCAATGCCGGGATCAGCCCTTCGAACGGCATATTCTGGATGTCGATGGGACGATGCAGATAATCGCAAAGCGCGCGCGCCAGATCGACCCCCACCCCGGTCGGAGTACCCGCCGCATCCGTCATCTCGAACGGCGGATAATTCAGTTCCATTCCGATCACCAGCGGCTTGCCCGCATCATCCGCCCAAACTCCGCCCATCCATCCGCAACCAGCCAGCAAGACCACAAGCAGCCATCTCATCCCAAGCCAATTGCATTTCATGTGCCAAGTGTAGCCATGTCCATCACCGCCGCACTTCAATTCTGGTTGCCGTCGCCCCCTTTGACACTCCCGCCTATCGCAGGCTATTCTGTCCACAATGAGCAAAATTGTCGGCATTGATCTCGGCACTACCAACTCCCTCGTGGGCGTCATGGACGCGGGCTTTCCCGTCCTTATCGCCGACGCCGAAGGCCGACGTCTCACGCCTTCCGTGGTCCATTTTACAGGTGCGGGCGAATCACCTCTGGTCGGCGCCGCGGCCAAGCGCGTCCGCGGTCTCAAGCCGAAGCAAACCGTTTCCTCCATCAAGCGCTTCATGGGCCGGCGCGGTAGCGAAATTTCTCGCGAAGAAATGATCGTCAGTTATCCCGTAGCCGGGCAAGGGAACGAACCCGTGCGCATCGAAATGCCGGGCCGCGCCTGGTCGCCCGAGGAAATCTCCGCCGAGGTGCTCAAGAAATTGAAAGCCGATGTCGAGCGCTCCCTCGGCGAGCCGGTCACACGCGCCGTCATCACCGTTCCGGCCTACTTCAACGACGCCCAGCGCAACGCCACCAAGGAAGCGGGCCGCCTCGCCGGATTTGAAGTCGAGCGCATCGTCAACGAACCGACCGCCGCCGCGCTCGCCTACGGCCTCGACCGGCTCGAGCAGAAAGCGAAAATCGCGGTCTACGATCTCGGCGGCGGCACGTTCGACATCTCCATTCTCGAACTCAACGAAGGCGTCTTCCAGGTCCTCTCGACCAACGGCAACACGCGACTCGGCGGCGACGACATTGATGCCGCGCTCACCGACGAACTCGCCCGCCGTCTGGCCGCAAAATTGCAAACCCACGTCGATGCCGCGCTCGTGGCGCGTCTGCATGAGGAAGCCGAAAACGCCAAAATCCGGCTCTCGACCGAAACCGAAACGAAGGTCGAGATTCCGTTCGCCCTCGGCGAGCAAAGCTTCTCCACCGTCATCACGCGCGAGCAACTCGAAATCCTCGCCAAGCCCGTCGTGCAAAGGACGCGCGCGAATTGCCTCCGCTCGCTCAGCGACGCCAAGCTCAAGCCCACCGATCTCGACGACGTCATTCTCGTCGGAGGCCAGACCCGGATGCCCATGGTCCGCGCGCTCGTGCGGGAAATCTTCGGGCGCGAGCCAAACACCAGCGCCAATCCCGACGAAGCCGTCGCACTCGGCGCGACCATCCAGGCCGGCATCCTCGAAGGCGGCGTGCAAAACATGGTGTTGCTCGACGTAACACCGCTTTCGCTCGGCATCGAGACCTTCGGCGGCCTGATGAACGTCATCATCCCGCGCAACACCACCATCCCGACCAAGGCGGGCGAGCTTTTCACCACCGCCGTCGACAACCAGAAATCGATGAAAATCCAGGTGCTTCAGGGCGAACGCGAACTGGCCCGCGACAACTGGTCGCTCGGCACCTTCGATCTCGAATTCGCGCCCGCACCCAAAGGCGTGCCGCGCGTCGGCGTGCAATTCGAGATCGACGCCAACGGCATCCTCAGCGTTCTGGCGCGCGACGTGAAGACCGGCCACCAGAAAATTGTGCAACTCAAAAGCGCGGTCGACGTTCGCGACGAAGACGTAGAGAAGATGGTCGCCGAATCGGTCGAGTATGCCTTCGACGACATGGCCCAGCGCCAATGGATCGAGACCAAGCGCAAGAGCGGCGACATGCTCGGCGCGACCCGCAAGGCGCTCGCTCAGGTCGGCGCGCTCATCGTCCCCGAGGAAGTGAAGGAAATCGAAGCGCTCATGCTGGCGGTCGAAAAGGCCCTCGAAAGCAATAACCTTAACGACCTCAAAGCCGCCAATGCCGCGCTCGATCAGGGCACCGTGGCGCTGGCCGATCTTGTCATGGACCTCGCCATGGAGGAGCAGCTTCGCAAAAAGGGCATGCTCGGCGACGAGCCGAAATAGGATTTACGGCCCGGTCGACGGCGGCGTGGGCACGACCTCTTCGCGAGGCTTGGCCGAGTAGTGCCAGAAAACGGTGATGTGCCCCCACAAAAGGCCCGGTTGATCGGTCGGCTTGAAATGGATCTTGCGCGCGGCCAGAACCGCCTGCTGATCGAGGCCCTTCGCGATGGTCGCGCCCAGGTCGCCGCAGCTTTGCTCGACCAGGACGTGCTCGACCGCGCCGCCGGGACCGACCGCAACGCTCAACACGGTCGGACTCAGGTCGGTATCCGAAATGGGCGAAGGCAATTCGGGCAAGCCCGCGGGTTGGCGTTCGGCCAGCGCATCATCCCATTGCCAGGTCGTTTTGGCCGCGATGACCAGAGGCGTTTCATCATAGAAAAAAGGCTGGCGCGGAGGACGCATCGCCTCCTCCACTTGTTGATCGAGAGGCGTGACGATCGGAGCGGCGGCCCGGTAATCCTCAGGCGGAGCGGATGGCGGCAACTCCCTGGAACCAAGGTTGACATTGAGATCGAGCGGAGGCTCGTCGGCGGCGAGGCTGGCCAGCGGGTTCAACGGTAGCAGGTAGAGTCGCGGATCGGTCAGGCGATCCCATAAGTCGTCGCCCTGCTCGCCGTTAACGGCAACCGCCTGCGGATATTCCACCGAGACGTGGGTGCGCGTCAGGTGCCTCAATTCGGCGCGGGTCGTATCGATGCGGATGAAGAAGAAAAAGGTCAGATGGACCAGGAGTGCGAGGCAGATGAAGATTCCCAACCGCCGCTGTTGCTGCGGCACATAATCGATCCAAGGTTGCAGGAGGGCCAGCGTCTGCGCCACCGGATCGGAAGCGGAAACAGCGGGGTGCTCCGGAGTGGAATTCGCCATGACGAAAATTTTTCTCTAAGGCGAGGCGGGGCCCGACATGGGTTGCGTGGCAATGACCACCGGGAAGCGATGCGCGACGTCGATGATGCTGGTGATGAGATCGAGCGGCACGTCCTTGTCGGCCTTGACGACGAGCGCGGGCGTGACGCGGCTGGTCGGAAGTTGATCGAGCGCGGTGCGAAGGCCGTCGAGGGTCACAATCTGGTCGTTGAAATAAAGGACTGGTTCGCGCTTCAACGGCACGCCGTTGGCATCGAATTGCTGCGGAGCCAGCGTGACGGCGACGATGAGGCGGCTCGCAGGAGTGCCCGCGCCGATCTCACTGCGCGGCGGATCGACCTTGATGCCCGGCTGCAGGACGAAAGAAGAACCCAACAGGAAAAAGCAGAGCAGCAGCAGCACGACGTTGACGACCGGCGCGAGATCGACCAGGCCGCGCAAGGGCTGGAGTCGGCGGGTGAGTACCAAGGCCATTGCGCATTATGCCTTGTGAGGCGCGTGGAGACAAGCTTCTGGGCATAGAAGGTTCCAAGGGGAAATTGAACTGATCCCTCGACAAGCTCGGGATGACGGCTTTCTTAATGTTATGCAACTCAACCTCTCCGAACTCACTCCTGGCAAGCGTTACCATGTCCTTTCCAGTCTCGTCGTGCCGAGGCCAATCGCCTGGGTGACGACGCTCAACGAGGACGGCCAGGTGAACGCCGCGCCGTTCAGCTATTTTCAGTTGATGGGCGAAAACCCGCCACTCGTCGTGCTGGGAATCGGCAAGCGCCACGATGGGAGCGCAAAGGACAGCTTTCGCAATATCCGCCGCACGCGCGAATTCGTCATCAACATTGTCACTGAGGAAAACGCAGAGTTGATGAATCTCTGCGCGACCGATTTTCCTCCAGGTGTGAGCGAGGTCGGCGCGCTGGGGCTGGCGACGGAACCTTCGGTCCTCGTGAAGCCGCCGCGCTTGTCGGTCGCCCCGGCCCAGATCGAAGGACGCGAATTGCAGACGCTACTTATCGGCGGCAATCAGGTGGTCATGGGCGAACTGTTGGTCGTCCATATCCGCGATGAGTTCATCGAGGCGGAAAGCCTGCGCGTTCTGACGGAAAAGATGCACGTGATCGGACGGCTCCAGGGTGGCGAAGCGGGCGGCTACTCACGCACACGGGAGCCGTTTCACATGAAACGTCTGACCTACGCGGAATGGCTCGCGCGCACGGCGGAGAAGAAAGCGTAGCTACTCCCCATCGAGGGGATAACGTCGCAAGCCGGTAAGCTGAAGAAAGAGGCGCCAAACGAAGAGTGGATTGTTCTTGAGGTAGCGTTTCCACAACCGGCGCGGTTCCTGGATCAGGCGATAGAGCCATTCGAATCCGCTGCGTTGAATCCAGCGCGGGGATTGCCGGACTTTGCCGCTGATCAAATCGAAAGCAGCGCCGATCCCGATCATGATGGGAACGTCGAGGCTGGAGAGGGTCGACGCCATGAAATTTTCCTGCTTGGGCGTGCTAAGGCCGACCCAGATGATGTCGGGGCGCGTGGCCGCGATCTGTGCCTGAAATTCCTTAAGTTCGGCTGGCGTCAAGGGGCGGAAGGGCGGCGTGTGGGTGCCTACGATTTGCATCCGGGGAAACTTCGATTGCAGGACGGCGGCCAAAGCTTCGGCCGTGCCGGGCCCGCCGCCGTAGAAAAAGTGTTTCCATCTCGTCCATTGGGAAGCCTTGCAGACTTCGAGGAGAAGATCGGGTCCATAGACGCGCTCCATCTCCTGGTGCCCGGACGATCTTCCAATCCAGACCAGGGGCATTCCATCCGGCGTATTCAGAAACGCGTGGTTGAGGATGTCGCGAAAGGCCGGATCCGTTTGCGCCTCGGAGACGCCATGGACGCCGGTGACGCAAACGTAGCCCTTGGTTCTGCTGGCAATCGCGCTTTGGAGGGCAAGGACGGCGGAGCGAAGGTTGAGAGCATGCACACCGACGCCGAGGATGTTGACGCGTGGAGGGGTGGCTGCCATCGATGGTCGAGAGTATCCGGGGCATAAGTGTTTGCGAGTCAAAATCGGACCGCAACACTATTTGATTGCTTTAGAAGGTCGGATAAATACCCTCGCCATACATAATGAGTACCCAAAAGAAAATCGTCGTCTGCGGCGCAGGCGGATTCATCGGCGGTCACCTCGTGGCCGATTTGCTGCGGCAAGGCCAGACCAACATTCGCGCGGTCGATATCAAGCCCTTGGGCGAATGGTTTCAAAAATTCGATAAAATCGAAAACCTGTCGCTCGATCTGGGGGAAAAGGCCGCTTGCGAGAAGGCCCTCGAGGGAGGCTCGTTGGTCTATAATCTCGCCGCCGACATGGGGGGCATGGGTTTTATCGAAAACAATAAGGCGCTCTGCATGCTCACCGTCCTAATCAACACGCATCTTTTGATGGCCGCCAAAAAACATGGCGTGGAAAGATTTTTCTACTCCTCGTCGGCCTGCGTTTACGCCGCCGACAAGCAGGTCAATCCCGATGTCACCGCGCTCAAGGAAGCCGATGCCTATCCGGCCATGGCCGAGGACGGTTACGGCTGGGAAAAGTTGTTCAGTGAAAGAATGTGCCGCCACTTCACCGAGGATTTCGGACTCCTGACCCGCGTGGCCCGTTACCACAATGTTTATGGCCCGATCGGCACCTATGAAGGTGGCCGGGAAAAAGCTCCGGCGGCGATCTGCCGCAAGGTGATTACGGCCAAGCTCAGCGGAAAACATGAGATCGAGATCTGGGGCGACGGCCATCAAACCCGCAGTTTCCAATACATCGACGATTGCGTGATGGGCACCCAGAAAATCATGCACAGCGCCAATGTGACGATGCCGATCAATCTCGGCAGCAGCGAAATGGTGACGATCAACCAACTGGTCGATCTGGCCGAGGAGATCGCGGGCGTGAAGCTCAAGCGCAACTACAATTTGAAGGCGCCCAAGGGAGTCAACGGCCGGAATAGCGATAACACGCTGATTCAAAAGCTGCTCGGATGGGAACCATCGATTTCACTGAAAAGCGGTCTCGAAAAGACCTATCGCTGGATTTACGACGATATCACCGCCAAGAAGTAGTTCTTGTTAACACGAACTACTTAAAATTCCGTCATCCTGAGCGAGGCGAAGTGCTGCGCACGGCAGATTTATTTTAGCGAAGCGTTACTGCCCTGCGCAGCAGTGAGCCGAGTCGAAGGACCTGGGTGACCTATAGCAGGCATTAGAGTGTCCTAATGACGGGTCCTTTCGAGGAGAAGGCTACGAAACGGCCAAGGGCGATGGCACCCTGTCCGCCTAGCAACGTCTCGTGTAAAATGGCCAGGTCCTTCGGCTGCGTCCCGCTCCCGCCGTGGCGGGACGGGACTCCGCTCAGGATGACGGAATTTAGCACGAACACGCCATGGCTTCTCGACATGCCGGTTTGAATATCTCAGTATGGTCTGATCCGTGCTCGAACCCATTTTACCTCAAAAATGATCTCGATCACCCAACAAAATTTCGAGAAAGTTTCCCGCTGAATGGATAGCCGATAAGAAAAAAAGCGTCATGGAAATCCTCATCTTTCAGGCTGGCGAACAGCTCGGGCCTTTCTCGGAGACACAGGTGCGGGAGTACCTTGGAGCCGGGTTGGTGTCGTCTTCCGACCTCGCCACGTATGAGGGCATGCCCGATTGGCAATCCCTCGATCAAGTCCTCGCCAAGCTATCCCCGTCCACGCCTGCTCCCGAAACGATTTTCCCGGACGTCCCTCCTCCTGGGCTGCCCAAACCCGTGGACTCAGCGCCGCAGCCATCTCCAACCATGCACAACAACATATCCGAAACCCTCGAGCGGGAGCCTGTCCCGCCCCTGACCGCCACGCAAAAAACGAAGCGTAAACTCAGCAAAATTGTCATCCAGCCGATTCTTCCGCTGGAAACAAAGCTTCCGGCCAAGAAAAAACCCCGGACCGGAAAAACAACGCTGACCCTGGAACCGCTCCGGCCAACGACTTCGTTGCCGCCGATCACGAGTGCGCTGCCGAAAGAGAGAAAAACCGGCAAGACCCTCCTCCGGACGGGGCAACTCTCGCTCAAAGATTTCACTGAAAAACTGGCCACTCCTCCGAAAGCAAAGCCGTCCGCCGCGCCGGTCGCGCCCGCAACTCTCCCCAAGGCATCACAGCCCCCACCGCTGCCACTCCTGCCGATACCGGAAAGCAGAACGGAAACTCCCTCCGCAAAGCCCTGGTACGGACGAATCCGACGCGAGCTCCTTTACGCGGGCGGCGTGCTGGCTTTGCTCGTCGTTTGCCTGATTGTTACAGGTATTTACCTTATGTTCGCGCCCAACGAAACACCTCCGGCAGCCAACCCCGTCACTCCGGAGAATACTCCGGCTCCGCCGACGCAGGCTGAGACTCAAAGCCCTACCATCGTCCCGGCCCCGACAACCGCCGCCGACTTTACGGCGCGAGGCTTGGCCAAGCAGTCCATGGGCGATCTGGACGGAGCCATCCTGGATTATAATCAAGCCGTGGCCCTTGACCCGAAAAGTGTCGAAGTTTTTTACCGGCGCGGCCTCGCCCGCCAAACCAAAGGCGACTTCGATGGCGCCGTCGCTGACTATACCGAGGTCCTCACCCTCGACCCCAAGCAGGCCGATGCCTACAGCAACCGTGGTTTTGTCAAGCAGGCCCAGGGCGATCTGGACGGCGCTCTGGCCGATTACGCACAGGCCCTTCTCATCAACCCGAAAATTTCCGTCGCTTATTACAACGAGGGACTCATCGAAGTGCAGAAAGGCTATTTGGATGCGGCCATCGCCGACTACAATCATGCGCTCGATCTCGATCCCAAAATGGCCATCGCCTACTACAACCGAGGTAATGCTAAAAATACCGAAGGGAATCTGGATGGCGCCATCGCCGACTATACCCAGGCCCTGGTCCTGAATCCAAAGATCGCCCTCGCCTATTGCAATCGCGGTTTTGCCCGGCAGTCCAAAGGTGATTCTGACGGCGCGCTCGTTGATTACTCTCAAGCCGTTGCCCTCGATCCGAAAATGGCCGCCGCCTTCTACAACCGGGGCCTGATCCGCGTGCAGAAGGGCGATCTGGACGGAGCCATCGCTGACAGCGCCCAGGCGATCACCCTCGACCCGAAAAATGGGCAGGCCTACTGCAATCGGGGGCTGGCCGAGTTTGGCAAAGGCAGCCTCGACAACGCCATGTCCGACCTGAAAAAATTCTGCGAACTGGTCCCGAGAGACAGCGGCGCCGACTCCGCGCGTCTCTATATCTGGTTGATTTCCACGCAACAAAATCCGAATGGGGACGCGGATGCGGAACTCTCCACCTCTCTGCTCAACGACTGGAATTCAACGCCGGAAGACCTGATCTCCAAAATCGCGGCGTTCCTGCTGGGCCATATCAATGAAAACGATTTGATCGCCAACGCCGCTTCGCCCGACCCAAGCCGGGAGCCGGGGCAATACTGCAAAGTCTGGTACTTCGCCGGCATGAAGCGATTGTTGGCGGGAGACACGACCAACGCGATCAACGATTTCCAAAAAAGCGCGGCGACGGGCCAGAAGAACTTTTGCGAATACACCTTTGCCCAGGTGGAATTGCAGGCGCTGGGTCAAAGCCACGAAGTTGCGGCCAAGCCGGAAGTGGGTCCGTAGGCATCCGTCATCCTGAGCTTGTCGAAGGATCAGTTCCCCTCGTTCCCAAATTTCATTTGGGAACGCCTCCTGTTCCTTGCGAAATTCTATTTCGCGGTGACTTGGTATTATCGCGTCAAAGTCGGCAATGGAATTGCCTCAGCAAGCGCGTTCCCAAGTTGCACTTGGGAATGAGGGAGAATCGTGGCCTGAACGCCTTTTATTTTGATGTTGACTTTCGTGTGGTTTCTGTCAAAAGTCCCGTAATTTAACACTCCTTAACCGTTGAGACGGGCTATTTATCACGCAAAAAACGTAAAAAGATTAAATATTAAATTTCGCCAAAATAACCCCTGATAACTCGGAGCGCCAAGGAGCAGAATGAAAACATCCAACACCCCATCTCAAAAATGTTTCGGCGGACTGTTTGCCGCCCTGCTCGGCCTCTGCTCGATCAGCGCGGCCCACGCCCAGATCTTCTATTATACTGGTAGTGAGGTGTCCAACTTTAATCTGGCAGCGGGCACCTACGACATCACCGCCTTCGGCGCTGCGGGCGCTGCCGGAGTCTTTTTCGTTGGCGGATCGGGAGCCGAGATGGAAGGCCAATTTACGTTCGATTCGAGCGTGACCCTAGACATCCTTGTCGGCGGCAGCGGGGGTAACTTTTCTCTTGAGGCCGGCGGCGGCGGCGGCGGCAGCTTTGTCGTTCAGGCCGGTGTAACTGACACACCGCTGGTGATCGCAGGGGGCGGCGGCGGCGGCTCTGAGGGCGGCGGCGGCGGCGCTACTGTGAGCAATAGCG